>ENA-OQCS01001861-OQCS01001861.1-human-gut-metagenome-genome-assembly--contig:-NODE-1861-length-10124-cov-1.771832_pt1 | contig 10124 bp, 10 predicted proteins | sample MGYA00242757_ERZ504575 | MGnify/ENA primary metagenome ERZ504575 (study PRJEB26092, sample SAMD00036297) | human gut metagenome | host: Homo sapiens | study: EMG produced TPA metagenomics assembly of... | reverse complement strand
GGAATAGGAAAACTTATATGATAAGCTCCTGTTTTTTCTTTGGTATGGTTGCCTTGGAAAAAGTTTCAGTTTCCGGTTTCAATCCAAAATTTGTTGTATCCCGTTAGAATTGTATAAGATAACGAAGGATAAGAAATATTTGGAAATGGGTTTATCCTATGCTGATACACAATGGACTTTGCCGGCTAATGCAACCCCAGAGGAAAAAGCCTGGGCGGATAAAGGACTATCTTGGCAAACTCGTCTTTGGATTGATGATATGTTTATGATTACAATTCTTCAGGCCCAAGCATATCATACAACAGGGAAACGTGAATATATGGATCGTGCAGTGAAAGAAATGGTTGTCTATTTGGATGAATTACAGCGTCCCAACGGATTGTTCTATCATGCTCCTGATGTTCCGTATTTCTGGGCAAGAGGGAATGGGTGGATGGCTGTAGGCATGGCAGAATTATTATTGTCTACTCCGGAAGATAATCCGAATCATGCTCGTATTTTAGAGGGATACCGCTTGATGATGAAAAGTTTAAAAGATTATCAGGATAAAAGTGGTATGTGGAATCAGTTGATTGATAAGGCTGACTGTTGGCCTGAAACATCAGAACCAAAAGTACTTCTTTTTTAAATTGGTTGATTGATAAGGCTGACTGTTGGCCTGAAACATCTGGTTCTGCTATGTTTACCTATGCAATGATTATGGGAGTGAAGAAGGGATGGTTAGATGCTGAAGAGTATGGACCTATAGCTAGAAAAGCATGGATTGCTTTAGTCCCTTATATTAATAAGGACGGAGATGTGGAAGAAGTTTGTGTCGGTACTGGAAAGAAGAATGATCTTCAGTATTATTATGACCGTCCTCGGATTATTGGCGACTATCATGGACAGGCTCCGATGCTGTGGTGTACTTATGCATTGTTGTGTAAATAATGATTGTCGGAAAATTATTACAATAGTGATATCTGGACAATATTAGTGATATCTTCCCAATAATTTCCGTACTTTTGTATTCCATTTTAATGCAAAAGTATGAATTATACAATAAAGTCTCCTGTTTCACTGAAAGCTTCCGTTAAGCTGCCCGCATCCAAGAGTATCTGTAATCGTGCGTTGATACTTAATGCGTTGAGCTATAGTCCGTATGAGATTCGGAATTTGTCGGATTGCGATGATACGGAGGTGATGGTGAAGGCGTTGAATTCGAATGACCGTGACTTTGATATAAAAGCCGCGGGAACTGCGATGCGGTTCCTGACGGCTTTTTTGTCTAAGTGGTGGGCGAGTGGACGATTACCGGAACGGAGCGGATGAAGAACCGGCCGATCAAGATACTGGTGGATGCGCTGAATGCGCTGGGAGCACGGGTGGAATATATGGAGAAGGAGGGATATCCTCCTCTCCGCATTTTCGGAAGTGCGTTGCAGGGAGGCGAGATTTCGCTTGCCGGTGGGGTCAGTTCACAGTATATTTCGGCGTTGCTGATGATTGCCCCCTGATGGAGAACGGGCTGACCTTGCATCTTGAAGGGGGTGTCATTTCGAAACCCTATATCAACCTGACGTTACAGCTGATGGAACAATATGGGGTAAAGGCGGAATGGAACGGGCAGACCATTAAGGTAAGACCGCAGGATTATCATCCGATACCCTTTACCGTTGAATCCGACTGGAGTGCTGCTTCCTACTGGTATTCCATGATGGCGTTGTCTAAAAATGCTGAGATCGAATTGCTGGGGCTGTTTAAGAACAGTTTGCAGGGAGATGCCGCCGGAGCCAAATTGTTTGCACAGCTTGGTGTGGGTACGACTTACACGGATCGGGGCGTTGTTTTGAAGCACAACGGGAATAGGACCAAAAAACTGAATTATAACTTCGTAAACGAGCCGGACCTGGCTCAAACCTTTGTCGTGACCTGTGTGTTATTGAATATCCCTTTCCGTTTTACCGGTTTGCAAAGTCTGAAGATTAAAGGAAACCGACCGCATCGAAGCGCTTAAGACGGAGCTTCGCAAGTTAGGGTATCTTCTGGCAGATCGAGGCGACAGTATTTTGGAATGGAACGGCGAACGTTGTGAACCGCAAGCGCATCCTGTGATCGCGACCTACGAAGATCACCGTATGGCGATGGCATTTGCACTGCCGCCCTCGTGTTGCCGGAAGGGATCGAGATAGCTGACCCGCAGGTGGTCAGCAAAAGTTATCCGCACTATTGGAGAGACTTGAGAACCGCAGGCTTTATTATAATTGACAATGAACAATAGGCAATTGACAATTAGTTGTCGGTGTCTGGAAGTCCATTGTCAATTGCTCATTGTTAATTGTCAATTATTATGTGGTATATTGTTATAGGTATTATCGTATTGGGTGTTGTTGCTGCCATTGCCGGTTATTTTCGGAACCGGAAATTGCAGAAGATGCTGGAACGTGGGGAGATTTCTGAAATCCCCGAGGCACAGGAACTTGTCACTGACGAATGTTGCGGACAGCATGAAACCTGTGAACGCGACAGTCTGTTGGCGGCAGTCAGCAAAAAATCGAGTATTATGACGATGAAGAACTGGACCGTTTTCGGGGAGTCGAGGCCGATGCATACGATGAAGATGCCGTGAACGAGTTCCGTGATGTGCTTTATACGTTGCAGGAGATCGAAGTGGCTGGCTGGTTGCGTAGTCTGCAACTTCGTGCTATTAATTTACCGGATGAGCTGAAGGACGAAGCGTTCCTGATTGTCGGGGAGCGGCGCATACATTAAGTTTCATAACCATGAAACAAAAGTTCCCCTTGCATGGAACAACAGTTTCATAGGCATGGAACAGGAGTTCCCCTATAATGAAACAGAAGTTTCCTGCCGGGAAACCATAAAAAAGGATATAGGAGAATAGAAAATGGATTTACTTCAATATGGTTTTTTCCAGCATGCCCTTTTGGGCAGCCTGCTGACTGCGATCGCTTGTGGTATCGTCGGGACATATATCGTGTCACGGCGGCTTGTCTTTATCAGCGGAGGTGTCACTCATGCTTCTTTCGGTGGATTGGGGTTGGGGTTCTATCTCGGGATGAATCCGATCTTGATGGCAATGTTGTTTTCCGTGCTCTCCGCATTCGGGGTGGAGTGGGCGAGCAAGACACAGAATGTGCGTGAAGACTCTGCTATTGCCGGGATATGGTCGTTAGGAATGGCATTGGGCGTTATCTTTATTTTCCTGACACCCGGATATGCACCGAATCTATCCGCCTACCTTTTTGGAAATATTCTGACTGTTTCGACGGGAGATATTATCTGGATAGCCGCTTTGGCGTTGTTGCTGGTTATCCTTTTTTCGCTTTTCCTGCGGGAGATCGTTTATGTGGCCTTCGATAGGGATTTTGCACTGACGCAAGGAGTGCCCGTCAAGTGCATAGAATATGTAATGATGTGCTGCATCGCCATGACGATCGTCCTTTCGATCCGTCTGGTCGGGATCATGCTTCTGATGAGTTTGCTGACGTTGCCTCAGATCACTGTAAACCTTTTTACGTCAGACTTCAAGAAGATCATTTTCGGAAGCATTGCCATCGGTTTCTTGGGATGTGTGTTCGGGCTCGTCCTTTCTTATCTTCTGAATGTGCCTTCCGGGGCGTTTATTATTCTTGTCCTAGTCCTTTTCTTTTTGATAGTGAAAGCAATAAAAGCGGTTTTAAAGCGTTAAAAGGGGAAATGAAGAAAGGTTTCTACTATATAATCGCATTATTGATTGTCTCTTTGTTTTGGTCTTGCAGTACGAAAAAGAATACCAAGGCAAGTCGCTTCTATCACGCTTTTAATTCCCGCTATAATATCTATTTCAACGGAAAAACATCGTTTGACGAAGCGTTGCTTTCCATGCAGAACAGCTATAAGGAAAGCTATTCCGACATGATACTGATGTACCCGATCAGTGCGCAACCGAAAGACAAGCCCGAAACCGGAGGTCCTTTCGACCGGGCGATCGAGAAAAGCAATAAAGCGATCAAGCTCCACTCCATCAAAGCAAAGCCGCCTAAGAAACCGGGATGGCGCAATGATCCAAACAACGTGCCTGGCAGGAACAGGAAGAATACAATCCGTTCCTCAAAAAGTGCTGGTTGATGATGGGGCAGGCGCAGTTCTATAATGCTGATTTCTTGCAGGCATCTGCCACTTTCTCTTACATAGCCCGTCATTATGCCCATGATGAAGAAGTGGTGGCCGAAGCCCGTCTTTGGCAGGCCCGCTGCTATTCCGAGATGGAATGGTTCTATGAAGCGGAAGATATCTTAGGAAAACTGAATACGAACGGTATCCCTCGCAAGAACCTGAACCAGTATGCGGCGGTATATGCCGACTACCTGGTGAAGAATAAGCAATATGAAGAAGCGGTCCCTTATTTCAAGACGGCGATCAAGGCAGAGAAGAACCGGCGCCAGCGTACCCGGATGAAGTATTTGTTGGGACAGATTTATGCCGAACAGGATCAGAACGGGCTTGCCTACCAGATGTTCGGACAGGTGATCAAAGCTAATCCTCCTTATGAACTGGAGTTTGCCGCCCGTATCCGCCAGACCGAAGTATTTACTGGCGGCAATTATCAGAAAGTGATCAAGATGTTGCAACGGATGGCGAAAAGCGATAAGAACAAGGACCTGCTCGATCAGGTCTATTATGCGTTGGGCAATGTCTATATGAGCCGTGAAGATACAGTCAATGCCATCAAAAACTACGAGCTGGGTGTGGAGAAAAGCACACAGAACGGTTTGGACAAGGCGATCTGCCAGATCAAACTGGGTGATCTTTATTTCCAGAAGCGCGACTATGTCAAGGCACAACCGAATTTCAGCGGTGCATTGTCCGGCATCCAGAAAGAATATAAAGACTATGAACGGGTATCCAAGCTGTCTGCTATCTTGGACGAGTTGGTCGTGCATGTGGAGGCGGTCCATTTGCAGGATAGTTTGCAAACTCTTGCCAAAATGCCGGAGTCGGAACGGCTTGCCGTGATCGACAAAATCATCGAGCAGGTGAAGAAAGAGGAGGAGGAAGCCAAGGCCCTGGCCGAGAAAGAAGCTTATCTGGCGGAACAGGAGGCAAAAGGGACTGGTATCGACCGTCCAGGAACAGAGACTGGCGGCATCACATTACCGACGACATCCGGAGGTTCCGGTTTCTATTTCTATAACCCGCAGGCAGTATCGCAGGGAAAAGCAGCTTTCCAACGTAAATGGGGACGGCGTGCGCTGGAAGATGACTGGCGTCGACGTAAGAAAGAAATGTCCACTTTCAATGAGAATATGGCAGACGAAACTGAGGATGCTTCCGAAGGAGAGGTGGGCGAACTGGCTACCGATTCGCTCGAAGCCGGACTGGAACCTGCTGCTTCCGATGACCCGAAAACACGTGAGTATTACATTCAGCAGCTTCCGTTGACACCCGAAGATATCCAGGCTTCCAATATTATCATAGAAGATGGTCTCTATAACATGGCTATGATTTATAAGGACAAACTCGAGGATATCCCGTTGGCAACCGAAGCCTTTGAGGAGTTGGAACGCCGTTTCCCGAAGCATAGTCACCTTTTGGAAAGCTACTACCAGGTTTATCTGATGGCTCTTCGTTCCGGAAACCAAGCGCTCGCTGCTGCTTATAAGAATAAGTTGGTTACGACTTTCCCTGAATCGGATTATGCGGTTGCGATTGCCGATCCGAATTACGAATATAATATCCGGATGATGGACAAGGTGCAGGATTCGATCTACCAGGCGACCTATGCAAGTTACCTGGCGGAAGATACGGTCACCGTTCGTCGTAATTATCGCGATGTCAGTGCCAAGTATCCGTTGGCGGATCTGTTGCCTAAGTTCATGTTCCTCGAGGCGCTGACCTATGTGCAGGCTGGGGATGCTGAAGGTTTCAAAAACGCCTTGAAAGCATTGGTTGAGAAATATCCGACGGCTGATGTGACGGAACTGGCGGGTGAAATGCTGAAAGGTGTTCTGCGTGGGCGTATGATGGTTCAAGGTGGTATTAGGGGAATGAGTTGGAACTTGCGTTTCGGTGTGGGGGATGATGGTACGTTGTCGGCAGCGACTCGGCACGTGTCTTTACGGCTGAATCTAACACGTCTTACCGGATGCTGTTAATGTTCCCGACCGGAACACTCGATCGTAACCAGTTGCTTTTTGCCGTTGCCGCCTATAACTTTGCCAATTTTATGGTGAAGGAGTTCGATTTGAGTTTTGAAGAAGCCGGTCCGATGAGCATGTTGACGATTCATGGCTTCTTTAATTTGGATGAAATCTTGCATTATTATAAGATGATCTACGGAGCGGATGGCTATGCAACTGCATTGGACAAAAATGTGGCTATTCTTCCGATCTCCGACGACAACTATGAAACCTTGATGCGGGGAAAGACGCTTGAGGAATATGTCGAATTCTTCCAGGAAAACTTCGGTGAGGCCGTTCCTGAACTGGCCGTTCGTTGGAAAGCCCGTATGGCTGCCGAACAGATCAAAGAGGAAGAGGCAAAAGCTGAAGAGGCCGAAGCACAGGATTCTGAAAATATTCCGGAAGAAAAGCCGGAACCTGTCAAGAAGACCGTCCGCCCGAAAGAACAACGCCAGCAGCAGGCTGTAGAAGAAGTTGTTGTACCGCCTGCCGTAAAGATACGGTTCCGGTAGAACTTCGGCGGTCGATACAATGACTGTCCGTGAAACAGAAATGCTCCTTCCGGCGGATGTAGATACCGTTTCAGTAAAGCCGGCTGCAAAAGATACGGTTGTTCCGGCATCACCTGACACCGTTCCCGCTGTTGTCACTCCTGTAGAGCAACCGAAGGAACTCACGTTGAAAGAGATCGAAGAACTCCGCAAGCGCGAAGCCGATGAAGCTGAAGCTCGTAAGGAAGAAGCTCGTAAAGCTTTTGAAGCTCAACAGAAAGCCGAAAAAGAATTGCAGGAAAAGAAGGCAAAAGAAAAACGAGGAACTTCTGAAGAGCAAAAGGCTGAAGAAGAAGCGTTGCTGAAAGCAAAAGCCGAACGAGAAAAACAGCTTGAACGCGACCGCAAGGCCAAGCTGAAACAGGTCGAAGCCGAACGTAAGGCGAAACTCAAAGCCCGTGAAGAACTGCGTAAGCAGAAAGAACGGGAGTATAAGGAACGCCTGAAGCAAAAGGAAAAAGAACGTAAGCAGAAGGAACGCGAATACAAAGAAAAGCTGAAGGCCAAAGAAAAAGCCCGCCGCGAAGCCCAAAAGGCCAAAGAGGCGGCTGCCAAAGCGAAAAGAAAGAGGTAAAAAACAAGGGCCCGTGTCAAATCTTTGCTGACGCGGCCCTTTATAATTAAGGAAAGTTTCTTTTAGAACTTGAAATATCCTTTCGCATTATTGTAACTGATATCTTCGACCATCTTACCGATGAACGGCAGTTCGGATGCAGGCAGTAGACCGTCTTCCACTTCGCGGCCCAGAATGTTACATAGGATGCGGCGGAAGTATTCATGACGCGGGTAAGAAAGGAAGGAACGTGAGTCGGTAAGCATACCTACGAAGCGGCTCAGCAATCCCAGCAGGAAAGTGCGTTCATCTGTTTTTCCATACCGTCTTTCTGATCGAGGAACCACCAGCCTGAACCGAACTGGATTTTCCCGGGATAGAACCATCCTGGAAGTTGCCCAACATGGTAGCGATTACTTCGTTGGCGCAAGGATTCAGGTTGTAGAGAATGGTCTTAGTAAGCTTTCCTTCTGAGTTCAGGCGATCCAGGTATTTTGCCATAGATTTGGCTGTGGTAAATTCACCGATAGAGTCGAAACCAGTGTCAGGTCCTAACAGCTTGAACATCTTGGTATTGTTGTTGCGGATAGCACCGTAGTGGAACTGCTGTGTCCAGCCAGTTTCCCAGTCCATTTCGCCGAATACCACCAGCATGGCCGACTTGAACTTCAGAATTTCTTCGTGTGTCAGTTCCGTACCACCGTATACCTTGTTGAAGATGGCGCGGATTTCCGCATCCGTATAATCTTCTGCATAGAACTCTTCAATACCGTGGTCGGACAACTTACAGCCTTGTTCGGCAAAGAAAGCGTGACGTTTGCGCAGCGCTTCAATCATGTCGTCAAAGTTAGAGATGCTGACACCGCTTACTTCTGCCAGTTTTTCTACGTAGGCACGGAATTCAGCCGGCACTTCTACTGCCATTGCCTTATCCGGACGCCAGGTAGGCAGCATCTTGATTTCAAATCCGCTTTCACGGGTAGCGATGTGATATTCCAGTGAATCTACCGGGTCGTCCGTTGTGCAGACTGTTTCTACATGATAGCGACGCATCAGGTTGCGAGCTGAATATTCCGGAGTAGCCAGTTTGGCATTACATTCGTCAAAAATTTCGCGGGCGGTAGACGGATTCAGAATCTTGTCGATGCCGAAAGCAGTCTTCAGTTCCAGGTGTGTCCAGTGATACAGCGGGTTGCGGAATGTATAAGGAACAGTTTCAGCCCATTTTTCGAACTTTTCCCAGTCGGTAGTGTCTGTTCCGGTGCAGTAACGTTCTGCCACTCCGTTGCTTCGCATGGCACGCCATTTATAGTGGTCACCTCCCAGCCAGATTTCAGTAATGGATTTGAACTGGTAATCGTCGGTACCATTTTTGGAATCAGGTGGCAGTGATAGTCAATAATCGGCATTTTAGCCGCATGATTGTGATATAACTCCTGTGCGGTTTCAGTTTGCAGCAGGAAGTTTTCGTCCATAAATTTCTTCATGATAAATTGTATTTTTAAGTTTCGTAGTTGTTTTCAAATAATATAGTATTGATAGATAACTTACAATTTATTTATGTTGGGCAACATAAATATCGAATACCTATCCGTTATCGAACACGAAAGTAGAAATTTTATTTGGAATAACAAAATATTTATTACCTTTGCAACACTCATTTATGAAAATTAAATCCATAGATGGATAGACAAGTATGTGAAAAACAACGGGTTACATTCAACTCTTCTAATTTTTGAAGGGTAAAATGCAACCAAAAGGCCGAAAGGACAACAATTTTGTTATTAAAGATATAATATGAAAGCATTAAACAAAGAGACCGCAAAGAAAACGGTCCGTCCGGAAAGAATTATTCAGTTTGGCGAAGGTAATTTCCTTCGTGCGTTTGTTGACTGGATTATCTACAACATGAACGAAAAGGCTGATTTCAACAGCAGTGTAGTGGTGGTTCAGCCCATCGAAAAAGGAATGATTGACATGCTGAACGCGCAGGATTGTCTTTATCATGTCAATTTGCAGGGCTTGGACAAAGGGGAAACGGTGAACAGCCTGACCATGATTGACGTAATCAGCCGTGCACTGAATCCTTACAGTCAGTTTGAAGAGTTCATGAAGCTGGCCGAACAGCCGGAAATGCGTTTCGTAATCTCCAATACAACCGAAGCAGGTATTGCGTTCGACCCTTCCTGCAAACTGGAAGATGCACCGGCTTCTTCTTATCCGGGCAAGCTGACACAACTTTTGTATCATCGCTATAAAACCTTCCAGGGAGATATGTCAAAGGGATTGATTATCTTCCCCTGTGACTGATTTTCCTGAACGGACACAAGTTGAAAGAAACCATCTATCAGTATATTGAGCTTTGGAACTTGGGAGATGACTTCAAGCAATGGTTTGAAAAGGCTTGTGGTGTGTATGCTACATTGGTTGACCGTATCGTACCGGGATTCCCGCGCAAGGATATTGCGGCTATCAAAGAAAAACTGCAATACGATGACAACATGGTGGTGCAGGCCGAAATTTTCCATCTGTGGGTAATTGAAGCACCTCAGGAAGTAGCTGCCGAATTCCCGGCCGACAAAGCCGGACTGAATGTGCTCTTTGTGCCGTCGGAAGCACCGTACCACGAACGGAAAGTGACTTTGCTGAACGGACCGCACACCGTGCTTTCTCCGGTAGCTTACTTGTCGGGTATCAATATCGTGCGCGATGCTTGCCAGCATCCGGTAGTGGGCAAGTTTATTCATAAGGTAATGTTCGAGGAACTGATGGAAACCCTGAACCTGCCGAAAGCGGAACTGGAAAAATTTGCACTGACGTGCTGGAACGCTTCAACAAATCCGTTTGTAGACCATCAGG
>ENA-OQCS01001860-OQCS01001860.1-human-gut-metagenome-genome-assembly--contig:-NODE-1860-length-10124-cov-1.856957_pt1 | contig 10124 bp, 11 predicted proteins | sample MGYA00242757_ERZ504575 | MGnify/ENA primary metagenome ERZ504575 (study PRJEB26092, sample SAMD00036297) | human gut metagenome | host: Homo sapiens | study: EMG produced TPA metagenomics assembly of... | reverse complement strand
ACTCCTGAAACAGGACATTTTTATCATATGATTGGAAACCAACATATTGCCTTCTATTACTTTTGAAAAAGCATATAAAATAATCGAATAAACAAATGTAAAAACGAATATAATAGGTATTAAATTGGCAAAATACGGTTCTTCATTCCACAAAAGCCTCTCTTTTTTTAGCAAAGACAAGCACATAATTCCGTAAACACCCCCATGTTGCCATCCTTAACATCGGTGTAGAGCTGGTACACCCGGGTGTAAGAGGCACATGGGGGTGTCCGGCAACTAAGTACCGTGCCGGACAATAAAAACCGCCCGGTTTCACCTATTTTACTGCGTTTTTGCATGTTATTTTTCTGTTTTTTACTTCGCAAGGTAATGTTCCTCCTACCTGCTAACTTTTCCAATCTTGTCAGCTTACAAATATTTCAGGCATCTTCATGAACGAGAAACAATCCCTCGAAATAACATCAAGGTGAAAGGCAAGCCGATATCAAGGCAAGATGGAAAGCCATTCCCGTATCGCATCAACGAGTACTTGGTTCTCGGCTGCTGTCTGTGCCGATATACGGATATAGGTTTCATCCAGGCTGCGGAAATTAGAGGCGTCGCGGATCAGCAGACCATGACGATCCCACAGATACTGTTTCAACCCAGCAGCCGTCCCTTTTTTCAGGCGGACCAAGAAGAAAGTTACGGATGTCGGTAATGCTTCCAAGTCGCCCAGTTCATTCAGCCGGTCGATCAGGCTGGCTGTCTCGCGTTGCCATTCACAGATGGGCAGGATATATTGCTCTGGATGCGTCAAGATGTATTTACCGGCTTCCACAGCAATTGCATTGACAGACCAGGGAATGATGTACCGGTTTATCTGCTCGACCTTATCCGGAGAAGCAATCAGGTAGCCGATACGGAGTCCCGGTATATTATGCGCTTTCGAAATAGATTGTATCAGGATCAGGTTCGGATGGTTGCAGACATCCGAAGGTTCCAGCAACCTTTCCGTCGTGAAAGCGACGTATGCCTGGTCGATGATAAAGACGGTCTGCCGGTTCGCCTCGATCAATGCCAGCAGTTCGGCCCGGCGGATCAGTCTGCCGTCCGGATTGTTCGGGTTACAGATCCAGCAGAAATCCTGTCCTTCCAGCGAGAGGCCGGACAGGTCGCACGAGGTCGGAAAGAAACTGACTTCATGCCCGTGCAGGCGGCAAGCATCTTCATACTCCGCAAAAGAGGGAACGGCAATAGCGGATTTCGCCCCTTTCCAGGTTTGCGCCAGCAGATAGAATGCCGTGATGGAACCGTTCGTAACCACTATATTCTCCTCCTCCACCTCATAGCAGCGGGCAAGCAGCCTTTTCAGGGAAGAAGCATCCGGTTCCGGATAACGCGTGAGTTCATAAAACTGCTCGTTCAGGTGTTCCCTGAGTGTGCGGAGATCGGCTCCATGCCATACATTTGAACTGAAATTTATCTTTACCTCTTTCTGTGAATTATAGTGGTCGTCACCGTGTCCGAATAACATCTTTAGGGGAATTATGATTTATGAATTATTTGATTGCTTTATAGATTGCGTCTTGGATACGTGTGCGGATATCCAGCGAACCTAGCTTGTTGTTGGCCCGTGTCGGGTTCACACGGTTGGACAGGAAGATATACAGCAGGTTGTTATCCGGGTCCACCCAAAAGCAAGTGCCGGTAAAACCGGTATGCCCATAAACGGAGGCGGGAGCCAGGCTGCCGCAAGGAGATGCTTTACCCCCACCGGCTACCGGCTTGTCGAAACCTAAGCCGCGGCGACAGGTCGGACTTTTACTTTGGGTGAAAAGACGGCAGGTTTCTTTGGATAGGTATTGTTCACCTCCGTAGCTTCCCTGATTCAGATAGAGTTGCAGCACTTTCGCCAAGTCGTTGGCGTTGGAGAAAAGCCCGGCATTGCCCGAAACGCCCCCCTGGAAAGCGGCTGCCTCATCATGCACATAGCCGCGAAGCAGTTGCCGACGGATAAAATGGTCGTTTTCGGTCGGGACGATCTGCATCGTGTCGAGGATATGCAACGGATTGTAGGCCGTATGCCAAGCTCCAAGCTTGCTGAAGAACATGTCATGCAACAGGCGGTCCATCGGCTGCCGCATCTGCTTTTCCACCATCATCTTCAACAGGATGAAATTGATGCAACTGTATTTGTACTTGCCCCGCACGCCGAGGCGCGAGTCCTTGATCTCCTGGATAATGGTGTCTTTAAAAGAGTCGTGCAGATACATGTTACGGGCGATCTCTGTCGTAAAGCCCGGCTTTTTCCGGGCAGATACCAGATTGGGAAGAAAAGAGAAGTCGTTGCGCACATAGGTCCGGGCGTCGAAACGGACCGGATGCGCCTGGTTCTTCGCATTACTGTACAGGCTGCCTTTATAACTATCCTTGTCGATCGCGTTCAGATAGAAGTTGATAGTCGGCATCAGCCCGGACTGGTGGTAGAGGAGGTCTTTGACAGCTAAATTCTTTTTATCCGAATCCTTTAGTTCGGGTATAAAATCGGAGATCTTATTGTTCAGTGTGAACTTCTTGTCGTCATAAGCTTTCATTACGGCTAGCAAGGTCCCCGCCGCTTTGGAGGAAGAAGCCAGGTCGTAGACGGAGTTTTCATCAACAGCCTGTTTCTTGTCGTAGTCGAAATAGCCGAACGATTTGTCATAGATAATCATGCCATCTTTGGCAACGAGCACCTGGCAACCGGGAAACGCCTTCTGTTCCAAACCGTCTTCCACGATAGAGGCGATCACGTCCAAACGTTCGGGACTTGCCTCCACTTCTTCCGGCTCGTGATAACCGAGACGTGTCTTTTCGGTAAACACACCCGTCCCAGCCGTGTAGAGGGTAGGGATGGAAACCGGCAGCTTTCCTTTAACCGCAATACCGCCGAAAATGGCTTGCGCGGCATATTTCTGAGCAAGCGGTGTGCCCTCGTAGGCCATCACGACCGCTTTGGCTTTCAGGATGGAAGGTTTATATGCTTTACAAAAATAGGGCAAGGTGAAAAAAGCATAGACCAGTTCCTTCTTTGCCGCCAGCTCGCGCAGAGCCGGGCTTTCCGGAATGCGGACCGTATGCACGCCGCAAATGACCACATCGTATTTCTCCAATTTCTTATATACACTCTGCACTTGGGCTGCCGTCGCATTCCGGCTGATGCTGAAACAGGCGACCGAGTCGTAGCGCCCCAGCATCTTTTGGAACTCGTTCCCTACCCCGTCACCGATAGACAGGGCGGCGATCTTTTTCTTATCGAGCTGCTTCAACGGATGATGTCGCCCTCGTTCTTCAGCAGGGTGATCGCTTCTTCATTCAACTTGGCGGCCAACCATGCGGCATGGGGAGAGTTCAGGCGTTCGGACAATCCCTTCGTCTCGACCGGGCGATAGTCGTTCAGCCCTGCGATGTATTTATATTGCAGGATCTTGATGATCTTCACTTCTATCTCTTCCTGTCCAAAATACCCTCTTCCAAGGCCTCCTTCACGGCTGCAAAGTCGTTAATCGGCGCAGTCGGAGCCAAAAGGATGTCATTGCCCGCCAATAGCGCCATTACGGAAGGGTTATCGGATTTACGGTAGTAGCACCTTTCATAGCCAAAGCGTCAGTAAAGCACAGCCCTCGGAATCCGAGCTCTTTTGCAGCAGGTCGGTGACGACGGCACGGGACATGGAGACCGGCTTATTGCGTGCCTTGTCCAACGCCGGGACATACAGGTGTCCGGTCATCACGCCGCATAGCCGTCATAGATATAACGCTTGAAAGGCAGCAACTCCACACTGTCCAGGCGTGCCCGGTCATGATGAACGGCAGGCAGCGTATAATGGGAATCTTCGGCGGTATCGCCATGTCCGGGGAAATGCTTGGCGACAGACAGGATGCCCTGCCCTTCCAGCCCACGGGCATACGCAAGCCTTTGTCAGCCACCGCCTCAGGATTCTCGCCGAAGGAGCGGAGGCCGATCACCGGGTTGTCGGTATTGCTGTTGACATCCATATCGGGTGCGAAATTGATATGGATTCCCATCTCCTTGCACTGCCGGGCGACTTCCTTGCCGTATTCGGTTATCAGGCTGTTATCCTCAATCGCCCCCAACATCATGTTCTTCGGGAAACGGGTCGTACCGGAGAGGCGCATGGAAAGTCCCCATTCGCCGTCCAACGACACGAGCATCGGGACACGGGAGGCTTTTTGCAGGCGGTTCGTCACCTCGGCCTGCGTGACCGGATCACCTTTATGGAAAAGGATGCCGCCAATCTTTATTTCGTTGACATAACGCATCAGGCGTTGCATATTGCGGGTGTCGGATTTCGGATTGGCGATGATCATAAAGAGTTGCCCGATACGTTCGTCATAACTCATCGCATCGAAGACGGAGTCCACCCAGTGATTCATTTTCTCCTTGTCCACTGCCCGGTAAGGTTCGGCGTCGTCTGTGCGACAGCGGAAAGAACGGTAACACAACTAAATAAAAAGATATATATTTTCTTCATCGAAAGAGTTGAAATTTATGATTTATAATTTATGATTTATAAATAATGATCACAATGTCTTTCTAATAAATCATAATTCATAAATCATAAATCAAAACAAATGTACGGAAATTACCCTGATATTTCCTACCTTTGAAGTGTTTACTAACTATTTTTTAATCTAAATTCTATAGAACCATGCAAAGAAGGCACTTTATGAAGCTGACAGGTATGTTGGCTACGCTTCCGGCCATCAAGGGATAGCCGCAACCTCCGAAAAACCCGCTCCATCCGGAAAGCAGCTATACGAATGGCGAATCTACACACTGGAAGAAGATGCGGACGGCCTGGACGGCTTTTTCCGCGACACACTGATCCCTGCCTATAACCGGAAGAATATCAAAGCAGGCGCTTTCGTCCCTTATAAGAAAGAGGAAAAAAGAACGGCGTCTACTGCTGTTCATTTATCCCAACATCACGACTTACCACCGGGTGAAACGGACCATCTGGGACGACACGGTATTCAGGAAAGCGGCACAGCCTTATTTCGACAAGACGGCTCCCAACCCGGCTTACTTCAATTTCGAAGTTTCCTGTGCGAAGCTTTCGACAAAGTACCTTCCCTTCTGATGCCGGACAAGAACCGGACGCTGTTCGAACTCAGGACGTACCACAGTCCCAACGAAGAAGCCAACCAGCGGAAAGTCGCGATGTTCAATAAAGATGAAATAGATGTCTTCGACAAGGTCGGCATCAACTCCGTTTGCTACGGAGAGGTACTGGCCGGTCCGATCATGCCGGCGGTGATGTACCTCACCTGTACAAGGACGAACCGACACGCAATGCCGCCTGGGACAAATTCCGGGCACATCCGGACTGGCAGCGGATCAAGAACCTACCGGAATATGCCTATACGGCCACTCGGAACACCAGCCTGTTCCTCTCGCCGTTGCCTTATTCACAGATATGAGAGAGCCAATCATTAAAAAACAATAATTAAAAATCAATTGTCATGAGACAAACCATATTCCTCCTGTACCTTTGGGCTTGCAGCTTGTTGGCGGGACATGCCCAGGAAGCCGATGAAGCGAATTACGACGAAAGCAAAATTCCCCCTTATACTGCCCGCTCTGTTAAAGACTAGCGACGGCCGGGAAATAACAACCGTGCAGCAATGGGAACAGACCAGACGGCCGGAACTGCTGTCCGTCTTTGCCGAACAGGTATATGGAAAGATGCCGGCGGACAAAGTGGATGTGTCCTACAAGAAGTTGGACGACAACCACAGTGCCGTCAACGGCAGTGCCACCCGCAAACAGATCGAAATCACATTCAGCCATAACGGTATAGAACGGAAAGCCCTGCTGCTGATGTATCTGCCGAACCATGTCAAAACAAAAGTGCCGGTATTCCTGCATTTCAACTTCCAGGGGAATCAGACAGTTTCTTCGGACCCGGATATCATCCCGTCGCAATATTCCGACCGCCCACGCGGCAACCAGGCATCGCGCTGGCCGGTGGAAAAGATCATCGACGCCGGTTACGGGTTGGCCACCGTCCATTACTTCGACTTCTTCCCCGACAGCAAGGACAGATATGCGGAAAGTATTCTCGCCCTCTTCGGTCATCCATCTGAAGGAGACATTCCGGCAGACGGCGGACAAGCAATCGCCGCCTGGGCATGGGGTTACAGTCGGGTGATGGATTACCTCGAAACAGACTGGCAGGTCGATGCCTCCAAAATCATCCTGATGGGACATTCCCGCTTGGGCAAAACCTCCCTTTGGCTGGCGCTACCGATCCGCGTTTTGCAATCGTCATCTCCAACGAATCCGGATGTGGCGGAGCAGCCCTATCCAGACGGCAGGTGGGTGAAACTGTCAACCGGATCAACCACGCTTTCCCTCACTGGTTCTGCAAAAACTTCCGCCGGTATAACAAGAAAGAAGGTGAACTGCCGATCGACCAGCATGAGCTATTGGCTCTCATCGCTCCCCGCCCCCTTTATGTGGCAAGCGCCGAAGAAGACCGCTGGTCCGATCCGAAAGGTGAATTTCTTTCAACCGCATACGCCGGAGAAGTCTATAAGCTCTACGGAATGAAAGGACTGGAAACAACCACGATGCCGACGGTCAACATGCCGATCATGAACCGTGTCGCCTACCACAATCGTACCGGTGTGCATGATGTGACGGATTTCGACTGGGAGAACTACATTAAGTTTGCCGATAAGTGGCTGAAGTAAAATTTATTTCAGACTGCTACTTGCGTATCAAATAATTATTTCGTTACTTTGCATCCGCTTTGCGTAATCTCTGTCGGGACAAGTAGCCCGTTATATTGCGTTTCATTAAAAATTACAATTAAAAAGCTATAAAACAATGGATTTAATTAAAGTTGTAAACGAAGCGTTTGCTACGAAAAAGGAATTTCCTGCATTCAAGAGTGGTGACACTATTACAGTAGCTTACCGTATCAAAGAAGGTAACAAAGAACGTATCCAGCAGTACAGAGGTGTCGTAATCCGCATCTCAGGTCATGGTGACAAAAAACGCTTCACAGTGCGTAAGATGTCTGAAAACGTAGGTGTAGAACGTATTTTCCCGATCGAATCTCCGTTTATCGAAAGCATCACGGTTAACAAGTATGGTAAAGTACGTCGCGCTAAATTGTATTACCTGCGTGCTCTTACCGGTAAGAAAGCAAGAATCAAAGAAAGAAGAGTGTAATCTCTGTGGTTCTATTGCCATACGAAAAAGCCGTCCGATTCATTTCGGACGGCTTTTTTTGTTTATTGATGTTCCTGCCGCAGCAAATCATTTACCGTCTTGACCGGATTGAAGGTCTCGATAGGAACTTCGACGAAGATTGTATTCCAGTCGCTCATCGCACCATTCCACAAACCTGGCAATTCCAATGCTTTCAATTCGCGGCCATCCTTGCTCTTATAAGAGATAAAGCCGGTATTCTTGTCTACATAATCCGGCAAGTTGAACTTCTCGCCCTTATAGTTCTTCAACGCGCATACCAGATCCACCGGATTGAAGTGCGTGCCCTTTTCGAACATCGCTTTCTTTTCGGGATCCTTTCAAATCAATCTGCGAGCTTTCGAGAATTTGCAGAGAGACAGTTCCATCCGGGTTGACAGCAGGAACGGGCCACCGCCCGGCTCACCGACATTCTTCACCATACCGCAGACACGCAACGGGCGGTTCAGCTTACTCTTAATATAAAGGATCAACTCGGCATCTTCCAACAACTTCGTTTCCGGATTCTTCACGTACAACTCCTCCTGCAGGAAATGAATCATCTCTTCCACCTGGTCGTGCGAATACTTGCCGCTGTCGATCAGCTCCAATACTTAAAGATGCGTTCTTGCAAAGAGACCAGCACACCGGCGATCACCTTCTTGAAGATAACGGTCGAGCATTTGAAACTGTCCGGAACCACATTGTCGATATTCTTGACAAACACCACATCGGCATCTACATCGTTCAGGTTTTCGATCAAAGCACCGTGGCCGCCCGGACGGAACAACAGATTACCGTTCTTGTCGCGGAACGGATTGTTTTCCATATCGGCGGCAATCGTATCGGTACTCGGTTTCTGCACGCTGAAAGAAATATCGTATTTGACAGAGAATTTCTCTTCATAATCTCCCGTCTTTGCAGCAACCAACTGTTCGAACAACGCCTTATGTTCGGGCGACACAGTAAAATGTATATTCACTTCGCCGGCATTGTTCTTCGCATACATCGCACCTTCGGCCAGATGTTCTTCCATCGCCGTACGGGCTGTCTGCGGATAAGAATGAAAAAGCAACAGACCTTTCGGAAGCTGTCCGTAGTTCAGTCCTTTCGACTCCAGCAGGTTGGAGACAACAGCCTTATACTGTCCGAGAGCGATTAGTGCAGGAATATCTTTTGCTTCATTCTCGATGCAAGCCCGGTTCAAGGCATCATAGAAGGCAAACTTCCTGATATCATCAAAAAACTTCTTCTCAAACGCATTCTGAGGCTCGTTATAGTCGGCAGACAGGAATTCATACAGATTCTTGAACATACGGCTTGCCGCACCCGAAGCCGGCACGAACTTCACGATCTTCTTATTCTTTGCCAGGTAAGCATCCCAGGCATCCATATAGGTAGCCTGTTTCTCCTGCGGGATTACCATAATCCCTCTCTCGACCGACGCCGAAGCTGTAATTTCCAGAAAAGGAAACCCTTTCACGAAACAAGCCAACTGCTCTTCAATCTGCTTTTCGCTGATTCCTTTAGCCGCCAGTAACTCTAAGTCTTTTGCGTTTAACATAGTATATCTTTTTAATTAATTAATAATCAGACACGCTACAAGGCCCTGCCGGCCTATGTATATCGCAAATGTATAAAAATACCATTAGAATTGCACTGATATTCGGAGAAAAACTTATTTTTACGGTATGTTTTACGGACAGCCCTCAAACAAGCTGTAAAAAGACAGACGACTATGGATATACAACCGTTCTTTACCGAAGAGGAGAAAAAACAGTTTTTCTCCAAGTACAAGCAATTATTACGCCATCTGTACTCTTTCCTGAAAAAAGAAGATCTGAGTAAAATGAAAGAGTTGATGAAGCGGGTTGTGGCTTTGGATTGTTACGGACGAGACAAAAACGGCATTAACGGCCTGCTCCGCAATATCGACACGGCATTGATCGCCACCGTAGAGATCGGGTTGAAACGCACCTCGGTCATCGCACTCCTGCTTTACCGTCCGGTCATGAAAAAGATCATTACTTTAGATGAAGTGAAGACTACATTCGATGCGGATGTCACCCTGATCATCAGCCGTCTGCTGAAGACTTCGGATCTTTACGCCCGCAATACGGCTGTCGACTCCGAGAACTTCCATAAACTGCTGTTCTCGTTTGCCGAAGACGTACGCGTGATCCTGATCATGATCGCCGACCGCCTTGCTGATGCGCCTCGGCAAACAATTGAAGAATGGACGAGGACCGGAAACGGCTGGCGACGGAAGTTTCCTTTCCTATACGCCCCGCTCGCCCACCGCCTCGCTTGTACACGATCAAAAGCGAACTGGAAGACTTGTCGCTGAAATATACCGACCGCAAGCAATACGATTTTATCAAGCAGAAGCTAAACGAGACGAAACGTTCGCGCGACGCCTACATCGCCGAGTTCATCACCCCTATCAAAAGCAAGCTGGAGGAGGCTGGGCTGCAGTTCGACATCAAGGGACGCACGAAGTCCATCCACTCCATCAACAACAAGCTGAAGAAACAGAACATCCCGTTCGAAGACATATACGACTTGTTTGCCATCCGCATCATCCTCGACACGCCGTATGAGAAGGAGCGTTCGGACTGCTGGCAAGTCTACTCGATCATCACCGATATGTACCAGCCGAACCCGAAGCGTCTGCGCGACTGGCTCTCTATCCCGAAAAGCAATGGTTACGAGTCGTTGCACATCACTGTGATGGGCCGGAAGGGAATGGGTGGAAGTGCAGATACGTACCGCCGCATGGACGAGATCGCGGAACGCGGATTGGCTGCTCACTGGAGATATAAGGTATCAAGGGTGAAACGGGATCTGGACGAGTGGTTGACTTCTGTGCGGGAGGCGTTGGA
>ENA-OQCS01001859-OQCS01001859.1-human-gut-metagenome-genome-assembly--contig:-NODE-1859-length-10125-cov-1.729046_pt1 | contig 10125 bp, 16 predicted proteins | sample MGYA00242757_ERZ504575 | MGnify/ENA primary metagenome ERZ504575 (study PRJEB26092, sample SAMD00036297) | human gut metagenome | host: Homo sapiens | study: EMG produced TPA metagenomics assembly of... | reverse complement strand
TCCGGCCAATACCCTAAAAAAAAGTCGCTTTGGTTAAACCTTCTATTGTTGATTTCCAACTGTTTTTCCATATCTATATATCTAACAATAGTCCCGCAATAAGCTGTGGAAAAAAAGAAATATATAAAGCTAAATTAATAATGTTTCTTTGAGGATTCACTTTTTCCTATAAACATCAATTACATAAGATAAAATTTGAAACGTAAAAAAAGAAATGCCAATTGGCAAACTTATCTTTAGCTGATTGAACATATTTCTGTGTATAAGATGGTTAATTATTCTTATTGTAAAATTTGAATACTTGTATAGCCAAAGCATACCTACATTAATAATAATAGCCACACTTAGTAGTAACTTGCGATAAATTATAGTATTGGTTTTATCGATAAGCAATGCTATAAAATAATTCACAATTATAGAAAATAGCATTACAAAAACAAAGTGCGGTTCTCCATATGCATAAAATAACACACTTGCCAGTAATAAAATTAGGTTTTTATAATTGTCGTCAGCCAGATAATATAAAAATATAGTTAGTGGTAAAAAGAATAACAAGAAAACTAAACTCGAAAAAACCATTTATTATTTTCTCCTAAAATTTATTCTCCGGTAACGGTAGGTGTATACCGTTTGACCATGAAGAGTAACTCTGACAACTTCCGCCAGTCCTCCATTCAGAGTATTATGAAGATAATCCGCGCGAAATGTGTCACAGTCATTATCTACGAGCCTACCCTTAAGGATGGAGAATCTTTTTTCGGCTCTACCGTAGTAAATAATCTGAAAAAATTTAAGAAAATGAGCAAAATTATAATTGCAAACAGATATGATGAATGTTTAGACGATGTCTCTGAAAAAGTATACACCCGTGATATATTTAAGAGAGACTAAATATCTCACAAACTTCATCATAACTCTTTCTGTCTCCTATATCATAGCGTTTCCCAGGCATGATCCAGGCATACTCCTCTGTATGCCTGCTCAGCCACGCTGCAAAGCTTCCCGGAGCATCTGCTCCGCAACCGCTGCTAAGTGCTTCTCTAATCCGCTTTGCATCCTGCGCCCGATAACAATAAAAAGGAGGTACAGCCAAATTGCCCCTAGGATTTTGGGGTTTCTCTTCATAAGATGTAATCATCCCATTTTCATTCCTCACTATAATGGCTGTTTTTCGCTGTTTTTCCAAATCATTTTCCTCGTGGCACATAACACAAGGGCTTTCTTTTTCCTGCATATATTTCACAAATCCAGCTAACGAAAAATCCAACACATTGTCCCCTGCAATCACCAACAGGTCATCTTCCAGCTCTAAACTTTCCATGGCATACAGAATATCCCGCACTGCCCCTAATCGATGTTCATTATCCTCAGAACCATCATCCAATATAGTAATTTGGTTTTTGAAGTCTTTGATCCTTTTTCCAATTTTCAAAATGTGCTATGAATTTATGGTTACTGATGATAATATGTTCATCTATTTCCGGGAAGTATCAATGTCGTCCAAAAGCCAGTTCAATATCGGTCTTCCTCCCACAGGAAGCAATGGCTTCGGAAATTTTTCTGTCAGTGGTATAATCTGGTCGCATACCCCGCTGCAAGTACTATACATTTCATGTTTTTACCTCTTATTCCTTAATCGTCACGCCATCTGCGCTTTCGCATAGATGAAAAGAATATTTACCCTTTAATGCCGGATACACCGCAAGATATTGTCCTTCTACCTGTTTTTCAATCTGATCCCCCATATTCCGGGTCAATCAGCGCCATACAACAGCCTTTAAATCCTGCTCCTGAAAATCTTCCACCGTAAATGCCTTTGGTTTTACGCATAATATCATATAGTGTTTTCAATTCTGGTGATCCGCTTTCGTAATTATAGATGCTACTATAGCCACTCTCAAATACAAGCTGACCATACTTCTCAAGATTTCCCCTGCGCCATGCCTCTGCACCTGCTTCTGCTCTCGCAGTTTCCTCATAATAGTGCTCTGCTCTCTTTCGCCAGTTCTCCGGCAGTTGTTCCTCATACTCTCTAAAATCTCTACCGGCACGTCACGCAATCTCGTATCTGCGAATTTTCCATACTCCTGCCCACTAAATGCCTGCAACGCATATGCGGCTGCCTTGCACTCATCCTGCCGCATATTATACTTTGATCCCACAAGTGAGCGCTCCAGTCCCGAGAAAAAGATAGCAATCTTATAAGGCTTCATAGAAGGAACTGTCGGAATCAGTTCATAGGTATCATCTCTCGTATCCAGATATAATAAGTGATCCTTCCGACACAAAACCTCGCAGCTTTGGTCCAGCTTACCGCAAGACACTCCAACATACTCATTCTCTACCCGCTTTGCCAGCTGGATCATTCGTGCTCCTGCAATGTAATATTGTTCAACCTGCACAGTGCCGCCATAAAGGATATAATCACTGATGCGGATGAAGACAGTCCTCCAATTGGAAGACTTCCCTCAATCACACCGCACAAGCCTACCCGCAGAGGATACAATTCCGCCAGTACCTTCACTGCACCTCTAAGATGATCCGCCCAGTCACCAACTTTCCTCCGGCACCGCAGCTACATGAAACTGCGCACGCTTGGGGAAATTCAGTGAAGACAACTCGATTACACCATTGTGTTTTGCTGCATAGGCAATATGTATTCCATAGTTGATGGCAAGACCATTGATCTTGCCATATTGATGATCTATATGCGCTCCCAACGGGCATATTCGATATGGGCAAAAGAAACCCCATCTGGCTCTCTATGATAGGTCTGATTAAATTTAATTACACATCTCTGTTCATTCATTTTATTTTTCTCTTTGTTCAATTATATGTGTCCACCAGTACGGTATCGACATAACTATCCAAAATGTTACATAATTAATGTAGCCATGAAACAGTATAAATATAAGCAATGCAAGTATAGCGCAACCGCATCCTTGTCTAATATTTTTATCCTTTATCCTTATCATTTGCCAACAAGAACTTACTACAAAAATTATAAATGCCAATAGCCCAATAACTCCGGTCTCCACCAATACCTTTAAATAATCGTTATGTGTTGGAAATTTATATCCCGTTCGTGTATCCCTGAATTTATCTGGCCAATGCCATACAGTATATTTTCTTTGGCTAATTTCAAGGCTTCCTCCAAATCAGGGTCCTGGTATAATCATCAGAAGATCTAGCTTTTTGAACAGTAACAATCATATCATTATGTACAGCTTGAGGGGAAGATACTATAGCTATTGTTCCCACAACAGCTACAATACACACAAGCACCATTGCCCCATATATTGAAGATGATGTAAGATGCATTTTTTGTAACCATAATATTACCACTAAAATGAAAATTGCAAGGTACACAGAAGAGGATTTCATCAATAATAAATCAACCATAATAAGTACTATTGCTAGTTTTATTCTTAACCTTTTATCAGTTTTTGATATATATATTAGTCCTACCAATCCTAAAAAATTATAAATAGAAATAAAATTTCTATTTGAGATAGTCTCGCAGAAAACACAATTCTTATAAATCATAAAAGATATTAGGTCAGCAATTGATATAATAATACTATTAACAATATATACATTTGCAATTTGCAAAACACCATTTTTGCTTTTTAATTTTGTACATATCATTGTTAGTAAAAGGGCAATTCCTATATAAAATTTGGCTTCCTGAACTCTTAATATTCCTAATATTCCAACCGTAGAACTTACATACAATAATGCCGATATCAGAAAACCTATCAGCCATATCAAATAATTATAGCATAGCACCACTTTTCTTTTATGCATAAAACCAAAAAACATAAAAACAAAATTGCATCTATCGCCAGATCTGTATATGGCATATTTTTAGCCATAAATCCTCTATATGGTGCTTCTATCAGGTATACTATTACAATATATGGAAGTTCCTTTTTTCTTCTATATCCCGCAAACAAAGAACTATAATTATGTATCATTCCCCCAATGAGAATGATAAGAAGAATAAAATCTATTAATTTGTACATATTACATTATTCTCCTATATATTTTTCTACTGCTCCTTCTCTGTAATGAATAACTGCAGGATTCCCTATTACTATAGAATGATCCGGAACATTAATATTTACAAAACTGTTGGGAGCAATCAAAACATCATTTCCGATTTTAATGTTACCCACAATAGTGGCGTTCATTCCTACCCAAACATAATTGCCCAATGTAGGACTTCCCATTCTATTTCCTCTGTTTTCACGTCCAATTGTTACTCCTTTATGTAAACTAACGTGATGTCCTAATTTTGCATCTGCTCCCACCGTAATATTATAGGGATGTCCTAAGTATAAGCATTCCCCAATTGTTGCTTCTGGAGAAATCTCCAATCCGTACTTATGCGAATACTTTAACAGAATTAATCTGATTAATTTACTTTTTCTGTTTTCATAGCGTCTCCACCATCGTACAAATCTAAGATGTGGATAAACACACATTCTGGCAAAAGTATCTATCCCAAATTTGTATTCTCTCCCCATCATTCTTCTATAATCCGATTTAAACTTCATATAGCAATTACTCCTCTAAAACTTAGTTTCCATATAAGCATATTTCACTAATATGCCTATTTTCTATATATAATCTTACTTTATCTAATCTATTCTATTTTTTATATATCCTTCTACAGCGTTTTTTTTTCACAATTATATTACCAGGATTTCCTAGCACAACTGCATCTGCCGGAACATCAAAGTTAATATAACTGCCCGGTGCAATTAATACATTATTTCCTATTTGGATATTTCCAACAATTATCGCATTTGCCCCAATCCATACATTATCGCCTATTTGTGGACTACCTTGTCTCCTACCCCTAACCTCTTTTCCTATTGTCACACCGGGATGTATAGTAACATTTTTTCCTATTATACACTCTGAATTAATCGTACGTCTCCCATTGTGAGGCAAATATAATCCTTCCCCTATATTTGTTCCTATTGGTATATCTATTGCATATTTTCTCGATAAAAGAATGTATCTAAATTTTAGTATCTTGTTTTTAGGATATTGGTTAAATTTTCTAAACAATTTTTGACATTTAACCACTGGATTTGTTTCAATAAATATGCGCTCGAAAAATGATACCTCTTTCAGACTTTTGCCATATATTCTATAAAGATCTTGTTGTATTATATTCTTTTCCATTCTAATCTCCGAAATTTCTAAAATAATTTATACACTCTTTTATGCCTTTAGTATATAATCCCAACACGTTTTCCCCACTAATGTACTTGCTCTATTTAACCAGACAATAAAATTATATATCTCTGCCATAGCCAAACCTGCAACATAAACAGTAATTGAAGCATCTAATACCACAAATGCTACCGTGGCTACTAATAATTCAACAATTGCGGTTACTATATAGCTTTTTACGTAAGGTTGAACATTTGTATAGCTAATCAATTTTGTTGCTCTCTGATGCATAATTATTTCAAACTGATAAAAAGCCATTATTATCAAGTTGTTCCACCAAACATACTTGTTTTGATTTCACAAGCTTTAATAAATATGGGACCAAAATTGCAGCAACAATTACTCCTATCCAAAATGTTATCGTAATTATTACGGTCAATAACGAATATAATTTTTTAAGTTGGTCTTTTTTACCATTAACAGCATATTGATTTAACACTGGTTGAAAAGTTGTTGTAGGAGTTGTAGCCACAGATGCTATAACACTTAATATTTGCAACGTTAGTCCATATTTTCCTATAATATCTAGTGGTAAAAAAGCAGAGCAGATTAACGTTGTACCCTGATTTTCAATGTATTGCGCTATCACAACCAATCCTAATTGTTTTGCATTTGCATTCATTGAATTCTTAATTTCATTCTTTTTCTCTTCCCGAATCACGAAATTTTTTTTTACCCGATTCAGAGAATATTTTTAGCACGTGATGTCTTACAGAAAATCTTTTATATATAATAACCAGTGTAACTGCTACGGAGATTCCCATTAATCCCCAGCCCGCAATAACAAAAGCAATTTTTAATACAGCCTGCAATATACTGGAAATAATACTAATAATTCGCATTTCTTTTATTTTTCCAGCCCCTTTTAAAAAAGAAGTGTAAAAGGTAAAATACAATGATAATGCTACTCCAACCGAAAAAACAATCCATGCTAATATTATTTCTTCAATATTATTGCAATCTCTTGCTACATATGAAACGTACCCTGTCGCAACAAGCAATGCTATGCAGGCAATTAATGCAATCTTAACATATAACTTTCTCGAGACATAAAGTACTTCATTCAATAAATCATAATTAATATGATCCTCCTTAATTTCCGGTTTTCCATGTAATGGAATACTTTCTGCCCCTGTATATGCATACGTAGTAAACCTTGCTACCACAATAGAAAAACCACTTTCAAAAAGAACTACGAATGCTTGAATTGAAACGAATACATTCCAAATAGCGTACTCTTCCGTGCTTACCCTATTAAGAACAATGGGCAAAACAATAATGTTTGCTAATTGTGCCAATATTATATCTACATATCCATATATTGCTTCCTTTTTCCCGATTTTAATCATTCAGCATCCTCATTTCCGTTTGCTTTACGAGGTAATTCCGATAAATATTTTTATTAAATAACTTCAGTTTATAATATTTTAATTGATTCATGCACCACAACAATTTCAAATTTCTTTTTTTCAGCGCCCATGCCCTCTTTCTTATTGCTTTATGATAACTCTCTTCACATGATTTCCAAACACTTTCTTCTACCTCTTTTCTATCCGGGTATATTGATTTACTTTGATTTTCATTAGAATAAATCTTCTCAAAATACTCTCTTTTTCTTCTATCCTTGATATCCTTGATATCAGTAACTGAAATATTCTCTCTAAAAAACATATCCTGTTTTTCACATTTTCCCATAATTTCAGTTCCTAGGTCACTCCTAACAACAACTGTACAGGATTCACCATCTTTTGTTTTTGTATTATTATCCCCAAAACTTATATCACAATAGACATTTAGTAAATCCGTACAATAAATGCATCTTTCCATAGAAAAATCTGCTTTTACATATGCTCTATGTATTGTATGCATCACTTTTTTCTTTTCATCATACAAAGCGCTGATCATTCCATATGCATATCGTTTTCCATTTTTATTACGGAATTCAAGTGACTTTAAATTTTTTATGGGACTATATAGTTTAAAATAATCCCATGTTCTATAGGAATACGATCCTGCACAGAATAAGCCTAAGCAAAGGTAATTATTAGGATTCAATTTGAATTTTTCTATTAAATATCTTACTCCGGTTATCACACATCCCACAGCAACAATAATAACTTTTTTTCCCTGTTAGCTAACATATATTTAACTAAGTTGCTGTGAGAAACCGTAATATATCTAGACTGTACAGTTTTATCCAGGTTATCTCCCTTTATTATTGGTACTGTTTTAACTTGGTCGGCATAATTGTATGTATTTACACAAAATGCTACATCATATTGGTCTGAATCCAATAAATATTTTATAATACCTGTAACCATGCCTCCTGATGTACATTTTTCTCTTAACTTTTTATCCTTTATTTTAGCATTAAAGCATTCCTTAACATTGCCAATAAGATAGTCCTCCGGGACAGGCTGTTTCATACTATTATAAATTCGTTTGTCCTCTATCTTGTCCCCTGGGCAAACACTATAACACAGCCCACAATCTGTACACTTATTTCGATCAACCTCCGGGACATAAAATCCCTCTTCATTTATCTTTAGAGAAATCGCTTCTTTATGGCATACTCCTTCGCATATTCCACAAGAACAGCATAAATGCTTATCTGTAATTTGTGATTATTTTTACACATTCTTTTATATCCTCTTCAATAATATCAAACGCATTGATTTCTTGTTGTTTGCTTAAACATTTTGCAATGATTTCTTTTTCTTCTAAATAAATTTTTCTCCATTTCATCTATCTTAGATATAATCCGCTCAACATTCATATCTTCTCTGACGTCAAATAAATAAGATTCCTGTTTAAAACTTTCCATTAAATCATAATATTTAACTGCCCAGGCAATAACTACGCATGGTGTCCATTTTATAGGAATGAACAATTGAGTGAAATCTTGATGCAATACAATATTTAAACTGTTGTAATACATATTCTAATTCAAAGCAATTCATCTCATCTGTAAGCATATAGACATTTCTCTTATTTTCAATGGAATTATATATCAGTTCACATGCTTCTATATCTTCTTTTGAATGTCTCAACAAATATACTTCGTTTTTCTCCTGTAAATGGGCAATAATTTTTCTATATATTTTAATAAACTCATCTCTGTTAGTATTTTCAAAACACATCATATTAGGTATTACTGCAATGGGATTTTCTCCCTTAATTTTAATTTTTTTTACACTATTTGAAGGATTTTTATATATATTTTGTTCTTTTATGTCTTTATTTGTAATAACAATATCCTTACATAGAATTAAACCATCTTTCTTGTACGGTTTCAGAAGTTTATATCCCTCTATCTCTCTAGCAAAAATTAGTCTTGCTTTGTGCAAATATTTTTTTCATAAAATATAATACCAACTGTTTATGACCAGGCAAATAATTAAAGGGACCAAATGATTGTGGCAACAAGTAAATAGGAATTCCTAAATTATCCTGCTGCCATAATTCTCATTAAAAAAGCCATAACTAGTAGCAGATTTTCCTCTACCTATTGGTGCTCCTAATGCAAATCCACCAGCATTTACAATGAAATACGTATTATTATAGATTTCTTCCATCTGTTTTTTCCATTTTTCCTGTTCATCATCCGCTATTTTTTTCCCTTTATAATTCAACAGTCTCTTCCCCAAATCCCTAAATGCTGCGTACTTTTAGGAATAAATAACGATAAATTATCTGGCATAATCTTAAAATTATACTGTGTAACATCACCCTTATTATAATCTAATGTGGAGAGATCAATCACTTCCTTATCAGGGAAGCGCTTTTTTAACTCGTCAACAGCATTAAAAAGCATAGCCTGTGATCCCTTATTAACAAATCCTGTGCCCGTTATCAATATATATTTTTTTTCGCTCATTATCTTCTCACTTTCTCATATATTTTTCTATTTTATAATTTCACTTTTTACTGAAAAACCAGCTTCTTCAATATTATTAGCGGAATTCTGTCTGTTAGTTTTTGTTGTTGCAATTTCACACACATATCTGTCCATTCTTCTATAGTGCAATTTATATTTAACTTTTTACAACTATCCAAAACAACAACTTCATCCGTAATAATATGACTCATAACTATCGGCAATCCTGTCGTTTCTGCTTCTAAAATTACATTTGGAAATCCCTCATACAATGAAGGGAATATCAAGCAGTCCATAGCCATCATTAATTCTGGAATATCCTTCCTTATCCCTAGGAACTTAACTTTATTGGCAATGCTAAATTTATTGCCAAAGATTCCATTTCTGCTTTCAATGGTCCATCTCCGATAAGTAATAGAACTGCCTTCGTATCCTTTTTTAAAATCTCTTTAAAGATCTTTAAAATAAAAACATGGTTTTTGGCTTCTAAAAAAGCTCCTACATTCCCATATATATTGCTTGTCTCCAAATTCAATTCTTTTCTCTTTTTCAGTCGAATCATTTCGTTATATTTAAAACGTTCTATTTCCACTCCATTATTTATTACTTCATTATTTTCCTTCTTTTCCAAACATCCATTGCCCTGCAATATCAGAAACTGCAACTTTATAAATATCATTTTTCATCCGATAATTGATTCTAAAAAAATTAATCCTGTGTAATATTGATGAAAAAATTAGCCCTTGAATTCCTGCTGTGCAAGACAATTTTGACACCGTGTTTTTTAGCAATTAAAATCGGCGCAATATAACTAAGTGAATTACAATTAAAATGTAATACATCAAAATGATTGTGAGTAAACAAAGTCTCCAAATCCCTTTTGTTTTTGCATATTGAAATTCTTCTAGGTGTTATATCAAAAAAAATCTGCTCCCAAATCCTCTAATTCTGTTCTAAAGCATGCATTGCCCCCCGTTTCATCCATATAAGAAATCTTAAAC
>ENA-OQCS01001858-OQCS01001858.1-human-gut-metagenome-genome-assembly--contig:-NODE-1858-length-10127-cov-2.194800_pt1 | contig 10127 bp, 14 predicted proteins | sample MGYA00242757_ERZ504575 | MGnify/ENA primary metagenome ERZ504575 (study PRJEB26092, sample SAMD00036297) | human gut metagenome | host: Homo sapiens | study: EMG produced TPA metagenomics assembly of... | reverse complement strand
CATGTGGAACCCCCTTTCCTACCTGCGATGTCTGCTGCGGTTCGCGCTATCCTCCTGCGATGTCTGCCGCGGTTCGCGCGTATTCTCCTGCGATGTCTTCAGCGGTTCAGCTCAGCTGCGCTTTCGCGCTTCACGATGCCGTCCCGCATCCAATGCTTCGCCTGTTTTATCGTTACCTCACTGCACAATGTCCCTTATGGCATATAGGAACCGCAGTGCCAGCGGTCCTGCCAGCCTTCCGTACAGATAATGATACAGTATACCACGGTCATGGAAGAATTTCTCATTGTAGCCCCGGAACCAGGTGGAGTCTCCCGCTTCCTCTCTGCCGATGGTCACGGGCGCGGTATAGACCTTATAGCCTTTTTGGATGAATTCTGTCAGGAACAGACTGTCCTCTCCGTTACTGTATTTCGCTCCGCCGCCGAACAGCAGGGAGAAGGTGCTCCCGGATGCCAGCAGGCTGTCCCTGCGTACCGCAAAGCTCACCGCTCCGTACCGGCCGCAATTGTACCAGTGCACTCGTTTCCGCTCCGTGATGTGGTAGGTGCGCCGGGATTCCTCAACTTCGATATTGAAAATGATCATGTCTGCCTGCGGATTTTCTCAAATTCTTCCAGGATCGCCGTTTCATAGCCGTCTTCATATACGATATCCGCATCCGAAAAAAGGCAGATATCTCCTTCTGCCCGCAAAATAGCCTCATTCCGGCTCCTTCCGATGCCCCGGTCCGGGAAACTGTAGAAGCGGATGGTTCGTGCCTCTCCGTTTTCCTGGGATATCTGCATTTCCTCCTGTCCGAGTCTGTCGCATTGGTTGATGATCACCGCATCGGACTGCAGGTTCATATGTTGTACGGTTTCACGAAGAGAAGCGTTCATTACCGCAGCCAGTACTTCTACCTTCATGCCTGCTCTCCTTCTGCCTGGGTAGTCTTTGTATGTTCCATTTCCGTATTTCTCGTATTCATATCGTTATCTGCTGTATCGGAACCAATCATAGGGAGAAAATAATAGCTCCGGATCAGGGTCTCATCCGCATTCCATAAAAAGGCTCCGTCCACCCTACAGTCCTGTGCGGTCAGATATTCCAGCACAGCCTCCAGCCGCTTACCCACCGTCGCTCCGGCCGGCACTGCCAACAGGACCACATCCGCCACCCGCAGCGTCTCTGCGCTCTCAGGCATAGCAGCGACTGGGAACTGCGATCCATTCTCTGTCGATGGGCTGCACTCTGCCGCTGGTCTGCTCTCTACCGGCGGGCTGCAGCTCGCGCAGTTTATCCACGGCCTCCTGTGGATCTGCCTCCGGCAGGGCACCGCAGACGGCGATCTTATGAGCATCCGCTTTCTCCAGCAGATATTTCACATTTTCCGCAAATCCCGTACTTTCCACTGTACCCAGACTGTGTAATCCATACCGTCTGCGGAGAGTGGCCGGGAGCCAGATGCTGTCCCGGGACAGCTCCCATAACAGGAAGATCACCACTACGAAAAACAAGGACAGCAGCGCCGCCAGGATCACGGCACGTACCGGACGCACATCCGGCACCACTGCCTCTGCGAGGTCTCCGTGATCCAGCACTTTGATCCGCGTGATCTCCGGCATACTCTCTGCGAACTCCCCGCACATGGTCTCTTCCGCGGCATGGGCCAGCGCAATGCTCTCCCCTGGATCCTGTGTCGTAGCCTTCGTCATCGGAATACTGAAATCGGAAGGCAGGGCAGCCGACAAAGCTTCGATCCAGCGGTCTCTGCCCTGTTCCAGCACTGCCGCAGCACCGGTCTCTCCGCGCTCTGCCGCTTCCTGCAGATGAGTCTCCACACCATCCAGGAATTCTCCCGTGTGGAGCAGGCTGTTCCAGGTGGCTTCGTTGATATAGTAAGCACCGGCCGCATTAGGGTTCTCGACATATTCTACCTTATAAGTGGAAGAAGCCGCATACCCGGGATCGGGCTGCAGCAACACATTTTTGACATAATAACCGCCGCCGAACAGTACTGTACCCAGTATCGTCAGCGCCAGTATTTTCCATAGATTACGGCCCAGCCGCAAGAGCAGCAGCCGCAGATCGAAGGGTTCCTTACCATAGCTTGCTTCCATGAGGCTTCCTCCCATATTGTCATATTCCCATACGTTCAGATCAGTTATCGTCTTTTTCCGCACGGCCGTCGTACTGTGCCTTGAGGCCGTCACCTGTTCGCTCTCGACACCCTCCGTGCTGTCCGGCCAGAACAGTACCTTCAGTGTCAGAAGCATCAGCTTCAGATCGAGCCATACAGAATAATTTTCGATATATGTTAAATCCAGTTTCAATTTATCATACGGAGAGGTATTGTATTTTCCGTATACCTGGGCGAATCCAGCCAGTCCCGCCTTCACCTTCATACGGAAGGCGAACTCCGGCATGACTTCGGTATACTGGGCAATGATCTCCGGACGTTCCGGTCTGGGACCGATGAAGGACATATCTCCCCGCAGGATGTTGATCAGCTGGGGCAGCTCGTCCAGACGGCATTTGCGGATCACTTTTCCGATCGGAGTGATGCGGTCGTCATTTTTCTGTGCCAGGCGTGCTACGCGTCCTTCTCCGCATCGGTGCGCATGCTGCGGAACTTCATGATATAGAACTCTCTCTGGCCGATGGTACAGCGCACCTGCTTGTACAATACCGGGCCGCCGTCATACAGCTTGATGGCCAGTGCCGTCAGGAGCATCAGCGGAGAGGTGATCACCAGCAGGAGCAGAGAGCAGATCACATCGATGGAACGTTTGATGAACCGCTGCTCCATGCTGAGGGAATACTCTCTGGTCAGCAGGATCGGCGTATCAAATACATGTAATTCCTCGGATCCTACTAAAATAACATCTGATATTTTAGGCATTACATACACACGGATCGACTGCGAATAGCAGAATTTCAATATAGTGTTGCGGTCCTTCTCATTAATATCCCAGATCACGACAGCGGTGATCTCACCGTTCTGATAATCACTCAGAATCTCCCTGCAGAGCTCTGCCGCGCCCTTTCTAATATGTTCACATTTCGTGATCTTGTATTTATCCTTACGGCTTTCGAACTTTTTACAGATATCCGCGATGGGACGGTCCCCATGGATCAGCAGGAGTTCTCTGGGCGGGAACGCCGTACGATAGATTTTATTCGCAATATTGGCATAGATGATCACTGCCACGATCTGCAGCACTACCATGAGCAGGAACATATCCGGCGGGAACACACTACGCGCCATCATACACAGCTCGGCATAGATCAGTACATCCGCCATCAGTGTTGCAAACACCTGGGAAAATATGATCTCCGTATTTTTCATATAACCCAGACGCATTCCGCCGTAGGTCACGGAGAAAAAGATCAGGATCACGCTGTAGATGCCGTTCTCCAGCAGGAAGCCGCGGTACCAGATCTTCTGCAGCGGGTCTACCAGCTGGAACTGGAAGTGGAACTGCCACATGTAGGCAAACAGAGCAATTTCCAGGAACAGGCAGATCGCCGACAGTCCTATATTGATCAAGCGCTTGAAGGATTCCCTCCTGCGCAATCTGTTCACATAATAATTACCGTTTGTATTCAACACAAACTCCTCCTATATTCTGCGCTTCACCGCACGTACTGCCCAGAAGCAGAAATGCCAGGCGCTGTTCGGCACAGACATTCCCTCTGCCTTACGATACAGATTCCAGATCCTGCGCAGAGCTTCTATCTTGTTGGAAGACAGGGATTTCCCCGCTCTCCGATATTTTACCAAATTTTCATCCAAACCACAAGCTACAGTGCCCCCGCGCAGTATTCTCCACCATAACGCGGTATCCTCACTCTTGATCTGCGGCATCTGCAGCTCTTCTTTTGACAGTTGTTCCATGTCGAACATTACTGTGCTAGTGAAGATCGTGGTATTTTTCAAGGCTTCCTTATAATTTATAGTCGCCGGTACATGGACTATTTTCCCCGTTCCTACGCCGTTCTCGTCGGCGAATTCATATCCTGTGAACACAAACGCGGCCTTCTGCTCCTTCATAAAAGCAAGCTCCCGCTCCAGCTTCTCCGGTACCCACAGATCGTCCGCATCCAGATAGGCCAGGTAGCGTCCCTGTGCCTCATTCACTCCCAGATTCCGCGCCTGGCGGCTCCCAGATTCGTGGGATGGGTCAGCAGCCGGATCCGCCGTTCTCCGGTCCGCCGGATATATTCTTCGATGAGCTGTCTACTGCGGTCCGGCCCGCAGTCTTCTATTAACAGCAACTCCCAGTTCGTATAGGTCTGGGCCCGCACACAGTCAAGTGTCTCTTCGATATAGTTTTCCGCCCGGTATACCGGTACCACTATACTGATCAAATCCTGTTCCATATTGCAATCCTTCTGTTTATCCGAATTCTGAGCCGGTTGTTATCCGGCTTCTATCCGATTTCTATCAGGTAATATCCTGCTGTGGTCTTCAGCTCTGTGTCTGTCCCCAGGGTCTCCTGCAATTTTTCCGCGGTATCCTCCGGCAGATCCCCCGGCAGTAAAATGTAGTCTACTCCTGCGGCCGCCGCACTGTCAAGGCAGGTTCTGAAATCAATGGTCCGCTCCCCGGTATTTTCCTCCGTGCGGACATACTCCGTCTCCCCGGTCTCCTCCAGATGGTTCATCCACAGATACAGGTCCTCCTGCCATGTCTCGTAGGTGTCGTACGAATAGCTTCCCAGCGCGGCATCCCAGATGCTTCTCCCATACACGGATGGATATCGGCACTGTATGCCCTGGCCGCCGCCAGGATCTCCTTCGGAGCCCATAGGCTATATTCCGTCTCTCCGCTCTCTTCCAGGTGATATTCCGACAGCTGCCTCAACACCTCCCGGGGCTGTTCCACCTGTGTCAGCTGTGAACCGGTCCGGTCCGATACCGATTCCCGCTCAGGATCACAATTCCCGCCAGGAGCAATGTAGCTGCCACATTCCGGATACTTTTTTCTCTCCACAGGTATACAGGAACTCTGTACATGCCCAGGCGATCAGTGCTGTCTGGGGCACTGCTGCCCAGATCCATACATAGGAATAAAACGCGGTCTGGTATTTCATCAGGATCACCGCTGTCACCGGGCAGATGCAGCTAGCGTGATCAGCACTGCATATAAATAGAACAGCGGCTGCTTCCCACCGTTCCTTGCTGCTTTGCTTTTCCACAGGCAATACCCCAGATAGAGGATAGCTGCCAGCAGCAATGCTGCATATTTCCCATGCTGCGTATAATCGAGCCATCCGTTCGTGGCGGACTTCAGAAGTGTCATCATTCTGCGTCCTCCTCTCCCGGTGCTGTCTTCACAGCCTGTGTTTTCTTATGATCGCTGCAGCTGCACATTGTCCACAGCCACCGTAATGCCACCCATGCCACCGTCACGAGCAGGCACACTCCCGCGCCGTACAGTGTCCAGACCATACAGGCTTCCGCCAGGATACAGAGCACCGCACCGAGATATTTTCTCTCGAACAGGCATGAAAACAGATACGGAAGCAGCACCGCCGCACGGATCGTCACTCCCCGGAAACCTCCGTAGAAAATATCAAATCCGTCCACGCCGGGCATGTAAGTCCCCGCACAGAACAGTATTCCCACTATGATCAGGAAGATATTGCATTTTTCTCTATTATGATCAAAAAGCACGGCACCAGCCTGCCGTAAGCCAGGTATCCCATACATAAAGTCAGGCAGGGGATCAGCCGGTATACTACCGTTTCAGGGGCCATACCGCTCCAGTGGCTGATGGTTCCGTACAGAGTAGGCAGGCACAGCAGCTTCAGACGGAAAGACATGCCCTGTGTATACGGTTCCCCCGTGAGGGGATCCACCGTATAGATGCTGTTCTCCTTCAGGAAGGTATTGACGGTCTCCAGCGTCATATCGCCGTCCGTCCACACACGTTCTCCCGTAAGGATCCATAGCACCTGCCGCAGAATGAAAAATACAAGTACTACTGTCAAAATCTGTTGTCTTCCGCTCGTTTTGCTGTTCTCCGGTGCCGGTTTTCCGATGATGCTGTTTTTATGTGCGATCAGACCGGACAAGATCAATACAAGCACCGCTACGGCGATCTCCGCCAGCAGCAGCTCCGTTACAGCCAAAAAAGACCACCCCAGCAGGCAGCCCGCCAAATGGGCGACTTCCGTCAGCCCGATGATGATCAGACAGCCTCTGATCAGTAAATCCGATATCCGAAAAGTCATGTTTTCTCCCGGTGCCCGCTCCGTGGATCCGGGCAGGCTCTCTATTGCTCTGAATCGTTATCATCTTACCATATTTATCGGGACTTGACAAATATTACGTGGCACGCATGAAAAAGCATAAAAAAGCCGCATACCGTAAATCTCTTCCGGCATGCGGCCCTGTCAGTGTGTAAGAAAGAATACTGCATCGAAACGTTAACTTTCCTAATTTAAAAAGAATAAATTCAATATGTTACATAGCCTTATAATCCAATCGGATGTTGTCCGCGATACGTGCGATATACTCGCTGTTCGTCGGTCTGTTCCTTCCGCTGGCTGCTGAATATCCAAATATTTTCTCAAATGTCTCCACATTTCCCCGAGTCCAGGATACCTCAATGGCATTCCGGATGGCGCGTTCCACTTTCTGGTCTGTGGTCTTAAAATGTTTTGCGATCGTAGGATACAGAAGTTTGGTAACGCTGCTTACCACTTCCATATCTTTTCCTGACAAAATAATTGCATCACGTAAGTAGTGATAACCTTCAGATGCGCCGGCACCCCTATCTCCAGCATGATTTTGGTTACATATCTCTCCAGTTCAGAATCTTTTACTGCTACAATATCCAAAACAAGTCCCCTTTATACTTGTCGAGTATTGCTCTCCTACCGTGACTGACAGAGAAATTGTATCATAGCTGTCGTTTTTTGAAAAGACTTTTTTCCGTTAAAATATAGTTAAGAAAGCAAAAATGTTACATTTACCCCCTGTTTTGTAACAGCAAAATGCTTAGATTTCTTCCTTTACCAGGTAGATCGGTCTGCGTTTTACTTCCATATACTTCGCCAGCATACTGTCCGTAGACTACCAGGCGACAGAAAGGAAACTGGATGCCCGCTGGTCATCAGGATAATGCACACCAGGGAAGGCCAGCCGGAGACCGGATCACCGAAGATCAGCTTCCTCACAATGATAAATACGATCATCAGAAAAGCGATCACGCAGAACAGGATCCCGACAAAAGAAGCGATCAGCAGCGGTGCTGTGGAAAAAGCAGTGATCCCGTCTATGGAATATACCAGCAGTTTCCAGAAATTCCACTTGGTCTCTCCCTTGGCACGTTCCACGTTTTCATATTCCAGCCATTTGGTACGGAAACCGACCCAGCCGAAGATTCCCTTGGTAAAACGGTTATACTCCCGCATGGAAAGGATCGCATCCACCATCTGTCTGGTCATCAGGCGGTAATCTCTGGCACCGTCCATCATCTCTGTATGGGATATCTTCTTCATCAGATGATAAAATCTTCTGGCGAAAAAGCTGCGGATCGGCGGCTCCCCTTTTCTCGTAACGCGGCGGGTAGCCACGGAATCATATCCCTGCCAGATATATTCGAACATTTCCGGCAACAGGGAAGGCGGATCCTGCAGATCCACATCCATCATGACCACATAGTCTCCCCGAGACTTTCCAGTCCGGCGAACATGGCGGCTTCTTTTCCGAAATTCCTGGAGAAGGAAATAATATGCACGCGCGGATCCTGCTCGATCAGCTTTTTCACTTCCCGCACAGTACCGTCTTTGGAACCGTCATCGATATACAGCAGCTCCAGTTCTATTTCTTTTTCCTTGAAAAAGGATCATTCTTCGTCAGTTCCCGATAAAACAGGGCTACACTTTCCTCTTCATTATAACAGGGCACTATCACGCTCAACAGGCTCATTACTGGTCTCCTTAGGCTTTGGTTATAAGATTCCACATGACACTATTATACGTTTCTTTCAACATCATTCAAGCCATTCTTCCCACATCATTTCAAGCCAGGCACTGTACTTTTTTCTTCTTTTGGATTATACTGAATTTATATATGCCTGTCCTTCCAAACGGGACGTGGCAGAAACGAGGTTATTTATGACTTTTTTTGAAGAATTTTTCAGTAATCATATTTTTCTGACTGCACCTGCGGCTGGTTCGTGGCACAGATTCTGAAGACTCTGATCCATCTGATCATTTCCAAAAATTCGTAGCGGAGCGTCTGGTGGGCAGCGGTGGAATGCCCAGTTCGCATTCCGCTACCGTATGTGCACTGGTCACTGCGACATGCTACGAATACGGCGCCGGCAGTTTCGAGTTCGCCATCTCTCTGATCCTGGCGATCATCGTGATGTACGATGCCATGGGAGTCCGCCGCGAGACCGGTATCCAGGCGCAGGTGCTGAATGATATGATGAAGATCTTCGAGGATATGGGCCGTAGCGAGATTTCCCCTCATGACAAGCTGAAGGAGTTCGTGGGACATACTCCTCTGCAGGTACTCATGGGTGCGCTGTTAGGTATTTTCTGCGGCGTGATCATTTATACTTTTGTGATCTGATCAGGGATAAGGTTTGATGGATTTTTTGATTGGTAACGCTTTTGGTAAATACCGTATTATGGTCGAGGTGACTTTTACATGATTTCTCATAATAATAAAAAACGGACCTGGCACAGAGCCGCCGCGCTTCTGCTGTCCGCTTCTCTTCTGCTGACCGCCTGCGGCGCACAGAACAATAACGATAATATTTTCAGTCCGATCCTGCCGGACAACAGTCCTGCTTCTTCGACGGATCCCGATGACAAGCTTCCGGATCCTGTGACGATCGTGGTAGAAGATGATTCGGTGGCACCCGCTGAGGGAATGGTGCGCAGTCGTCTCACCAATGAATGGGTGGATGCCGATGTTGCTGCCACGCGCCCTATTGCTGTCATGATCCCCAATGAGGCTGCCGCGATCCCTCAATATAGTCTGTCCGAGGCTTCCATTCTCTATGAAGCAAATGTTGAGAACCGCATGACGCGTATGATGGCAGTCTATGAAGGCTGGGAGGATCTGGACAAGATCGGCAACATCCGGAGTCTGCGTGATTATTATGCCTACTGGGCATTTGAATGGGATGCGTTCCTGGTGCATTTCGGAGGGCCCTTTTTCATCAATGAATTGCTGGCGCAGCCGGACACGCAGGACATCGACGGTACCTCCGGCACGGATGAAGGAGCCTTTTTCCGCACCACGGATCGCAACAAGCCTCACAATGCTTATGCTTCCCGGAGCCGGTCTGCTGCGGGTGATCGGCCAAAAAGGTTACAGTCTGGAATATCGTGGGCTGTCCGACGAAAAGCATTTCCGTTTTGCCACGAAGCTGAACCCAATACGCTGGGGCAGTACGGTTCCAAGGCCAAGGATGCACTTATATCGATATGTCGGGGTGTTACCCTCTGACCAGATGTTATTTTGAATTCAATGAGGATGACGGTCTCTATTATCGTTCCCAGCATCTGTCCGGCAGTACGGACGGACCGCATATCGATGCATTGACCGGCAAGCAGCTGACTTTCAAGAATATTCTGGTGCAGAATACCTTTTATGAAGAGTTGGGCGAGGGATACCTGGCATTCCAATGCCACGACACCACGAGAGACGGCTGGTTCTTTACGAACGGCCGGGGGATTCACGTGAATTGGGAGAAGACCTCCGATTACGGTGCCACGAGATACTACGACGACAATGGTGATGAGATCGTCCTCAATGCCGGCAAGACTATGATCTGCATCGTGGAGGACGGCGATTCCTTCACGTTCCATTAGAGATGTAAATTGAGAGTTTACGAAGTATAGCTGCGCATAGGCAAAATAAAAACCGTGATTGGGAGCTTGCTCACAAATCAGGTTTTTACTTTTGCGTGATGCGGCGAACGCCCTCCTGTGCCTCTCTTCCGTCGCAGCGTGGGCACAGGTGACATGGGCAAGCTAGTCTGTACCCTTCTTCTGCCTCAGTGTGGGCACCGGTGACATGGGCAAGCTGGTCTGTACCTTCTTCCGCCTCAGCGTGGGCACAGGTGACATGGGCAAGCTAGTCTGTACCCTTCTTCTGCCTCAGTGTGGGCACAG
>ENA-OQCS01001857-OQCS01001857.1-human-gut-metagenome-genome-assembly--contig:-NODE-1857-length-10130-cov-2.777067_pt1 | contig 10130 bp, 12 predicted proteins | sample MGYA00242757_ERZ504575 | MGnify/ENA primary metagenome ERZ504575 (study PRJEB26092, sample SAMD00036297) | human gut metagenome | host: Homo sapiens | study: EMG produced TPA metagenomics assembly of... | reverse complement strand
AAAATGCAGGGGCGGGGCACCTTTGTCAGCAAGCCCCGCATCCATCGCAAGTTTACCAGCGGCAAAGGTGCTGCCAGCTTTACGGAGATCTGCAAAGAAAACGGCATGGTGCCGGGTGCCCGGCTGCGACACCGTGATGGAGGACATCCTGGGCGTGGCGCACATTCCGGCGGCCGCTTCGCAGCTGCGTTGCGACGCCTGCAGCATCAACTACATGCTGGGTGCGCTACGCTATGCCGACGCCATCACCACGGTGAGCCCCACCTATGCCAACGAGATCCAGACGCCCGAGTTTGGCGAGGGCCTGGACGGCGTGCTGCGCGAGCGCTCCTATGCGCTGCAGGGCATTTTGAACGGCATTGACGTGGCGGGCTTTGACCCGGCGACTGACAAGCGCATTGCCGCAAACTACACGGTTGATGACCGTGGGGGCAAGGCCGTGTGCAAGGCCAAGCTGCAGGAAGAGCTGGGGCTCGAGGTTCGCGACGACCGTCCGCTCATGGTGATGGTTACGCGCCTGACGCGTCAGAAGGGCCTGGACCTGGTCATGTACGCGCTCGACCGCATTCTTGCCGGCGGCGTGCAGGTGGCCGTGCTGGGCACCGGCGACCGCGACTACGAGGACGGCCTACGCTACTTCCAGGACAAGTACCCCGGCACCATGGCCGCGCGCATCGAGTTTGACCCGGCGCTGTCGCAGCGTATGTATGCCGCCGCCGATATGTTCCTGATGCCTTCGAAGTTTGAGCCCTGCGGCCTGTCGCAGATCATCGCTATGCGCTACGGCACCCTTCCGATTGTTCGCGAAACCGGTGGTCTGAAGGACACCGTGATCCCGTATAACGAGTTACCGGCGAGGCACGGGCTTCTCGTTTAGCAACTTTAACGGTGACGAGATGGGCGACGCGGTGTTCCGCGCGGCGCGTCTTTTCTGGGACAACCGCGATGCTGGAACCAGCTGGTCACGCAGGCCATGAGCCAGGACTTTAGCTGGACGCGCTCGGCCGACAAGTATCTGGACCTGTACTTCTTTATGCACCCGGAGATTGAGAGGCCGGCGGCGGTTGTCGACGAGCCTGCGGTTGTGGCTGAGGAGACTGCGGCCGAGCCCAAGCCCAAGGCCGAGCCGGTTGTCGAGGAACCCAAGGCTGAGGAGAAGCCGGTTAAAGCTGAATCTAAGGTGAAGATTGAGGCAGCTCTCGAGACTGAGGCTAAGCCGCTGCAAAGTCTGCCGCCAAGAAGACCACGACTCGTAAGACGACGGCTAAGAAGCCACTACGACCAAGGCGACGACAACCAAGACCACCGCTACCAAGACAACGACGACGCGCAAGCGCACGACCGCCGCTGCAAAGAAGGCCGCCGAGGCCGCTCCCGAGGTAAAGGCTGAAGCCGCCGTCGAGGCCAAGCCCGCCGTCAAGGCACCGGCCAAGACCACTGCCAAGAAGACGACCGCGACCACCAAAAGGCAACGGCAGCCAAGAAGACCACGACAACGAAGGCGACGACCACGAAGCCGCCACGACCAAGCAGCCGCAAAGCCGGCCGCCAGAGTCGAAGGAGACGCCCGTCGAGGCAAAGCCAGCCGCCAAGACCACCACGCGCAAGCGCTCTACGACGACGGCCAAGAAGACCACGACCAAGGCTGCTGCTCCCAAGGCAGAGGCTAAAGCCGAGGACAAGCCTGCAGTAAAGGCCGAGCCGGCACCGAAGGCCGCTGAGGTCAAGACCGCTCCGAAGGCTACGGCAAAGACCGAGCCCGCCAAGGAGGCCCCGGTCTCCCCTGCCGCTCCGGCCGAGGAAAAGGCCCCGACCAAGAAGACCTCCGTCCGCAAGGCAACGGCCACCCGCAAACGCCGCTAGCCCACAGACGATCTAAAACCTAATCAAAACCCTAAACAAGGGGCGCTCCAACCGGGCGCCCCTTCTCTGTAGACAGTTGGTAAAACGATTTTCTAGGACAACCGTTCGCCGATGGTAAACGGATGTTGTTTATACACCCTGTGTACAACAGATATACTTATATCTTGTGCGTAAAGCCCATGGCCCGTAGGCCGTGATTCTATTGAACTGGACCGTACTATGAGATTGATACACAACAGCCGCCTACCGCAGTTTCGCACTCCGTTTGGCGCTGTGACCACAGGAACTACCGTTGCACTCTCGGTTATTTTGGAGGATGCCGATCCCAACCAGGCAACACTCACCCTGCGTACCTGGTCGATGAAGTCGGCGAGACCCTGATTCCGATGGAGCACGAAGGCGATGGCATTTTTACCGGCGAGCTCAAATGCACTGAACCGTGTCTTGTGTGGTACAGCTTTATATGCAATATCGAGGGCCAGCCCGAGGTTCGCCTGGGCGCGCCCCAGGGCCGCACCGGCGGCGAGGGCGTAACCTACGACTACGCCGAGGTGCCGTCCTTCCAGATTACCGTCTACAAGCACCGCGAGAACCGCCCCACCTGGTACGAGCGCGGCATGGTCTACCAGATCTTCCCCGACCGCTACGCCCGTGACGAGCATTGGCGCGAGCGCACAATGGCCCAACTCGAAAAACCGCGCAAGGGCATTCAGCGCCGGATGGTCGAGGACTGGAACGAGCCGCCCGTGTACGAGCGCGCCGAGGACGGCTCCATCAAGACCTGGGAATTCTACGGCGGCTCGCTCAAGGGCATCCAGGAAGACCTGCCCCGCATCGCCGAGCTGGGCTTTACGGCCATCTACCTCAACCCCATCTTTGAAGCCGCGAGCAACCACCGCTACGACACGGCCGACTACACCAAGATCGACCCGATCCTGGGCACCGAGCAGGACTTTACCGAGCTGTGCCAGGCAGCCGAGAAGCTGGGCATCTCCATCATCCTGGACGGCGTCTTCAACCACACGGGCGACGACTCGATATATTTCAACCGCTATGGCAACTACCCCGGCGTGGGTGCCTGGCAGAGCGAGGATTCGCCGTGGCGCGATGCGTTTACTTTCCACGAGGACGGCTCGTACGACTGCTGGTGGGGCGTGGGCAACATGCCGGCCATCAACGAGAAGTCCGAGCTGGTACGCGAGAGGCTCCTGGGCAAGGACGGCGTGATCCGCAAATGGCTGCGCGCCGGTGCCCATGGTTGGCGCCTTGACGTCGCCGACGAGCTTTCCGACGACTTCCTGGCCGAGATCAAGAAGGCCGTACTTGCCGAAAAGCCCGACGCACTGTTGCTCGGCGAAGTCTGGGAAGACGCCTCCAACAAGATTAGCTACGGCCATCTGCGCCGCTACCTGCAGGGCTCCGAGCTGGACTCTGCTATGGATTATCCCTTCCGCGACATGGTCATCGGCTTTTTGATGGGCTACAAGAACGCCTACCAGGCAGCCGAGGATATCGAAACCCTGCGCGAGAATTATCCGCGCGAAGCCCTGTCCTGCGCGCTCAACCTGCTGTCGAGCCACGACGCCCGCGCATCATCTCGGTGCTCGGGGGCGGCCCCGACGAGTCACAGCTGCCCGAGTGCGAGCGCAGCAAGTGGCGCCTGGACGAGAACTCGATGGGCCTGGCCAAGAGCCGCTTTTGGCTCGCCACGCTCATGCAGATGACCTTCCCAGGCGTGCCTTCGATCTACTACGGCGACGAATACGGCCTGGAGGGCCTGACCGATCCGGGCAACCGCCGCACACTGCCGACCAAGGACCAACTGCACGACTTCGACACGCTGGCTATTGTCAAGAACGCCTCCGCCGTACGCCGTGCATTGCCATTTATGATCGACGGCGAGATCAAGGCCTTTGCGCTCAACGACGAGGTGCTGGCCTACAACCGCACGGGCAAGGATGGCGAGTCCGCGACGATTATCATCAACCGCAGCCTGCGCAATTCGCACCGCGTGACGATTCCGGCGCTCGACGAATGTGCGAGTGACGTGATCAGCGGTCACGAGTGCGAAATCCACAACGGTACGGTCACGCTCGATCTGTATCCGCTGGGCTCGTCGATCATCTATCACCATGCCGAGCAGCGCCTGCAGGAGCCGCTCGATCACGGCGCGGGCGTCGTGTGCCATATCACCTCGGTGCCCACCGACGACGGCAAGCCGGTACGATTGGCGCGCCAACGCGTCGCTTTATCGACCATCTGGCCGCATGGGCATGCGCTACTGGCAAGTTCTGCCTGTCAACCCGACAGACTTCTTCCGCTCCCCTTACGCTGGGCCTTCGGCCTTTGCGGGCAATATCGACCTGCTGCCCGAAAGCCAAGAGGAACTGGCGGCCGACTTTGAGACTTGGAAGGCCCGTGGCGGCGAGGATGCAGACCCGCTCTACACGGCGTTTAAGCATCGCAACGCCGACTGGCTCGAGAAGTACTGCGTCTACATGGCCGTTAAGAAGTACTTTGAGGGCGAATCGCGTCACGATTGGCCGGCAGATGTCGCGCGCTACAACGAGCACCTGATCGATGACAAGCGTTTCCACGACGAGGCTGAACTGCAGGCGTACATGCAGTATCGCTTTGACCTGGCCTGGTGCGAGCTCATGAACTATGCGCACAAGAAGGGCATCGAGGTCATCGGCGATATCCCGATGTACGTTTCGGACGATTCGGCAGATGCGTGGAGCGAGCCCGAGAACTTCTGGCTGTCCGATACCGGCAAGGCGATTGAGATTTCTGGCGCGCGCCCGACAATTTTGCGCCCGAGGCCAGGTGTGGGGCAATCCCACCTTCCGTTGGGCTCACATGAAGGAGAACGGCTACCGCTGGTGGATGGACCGTCTGCGTCGCGCGTTCTCGCTCTACGACCGTGTGCGCCTGGACCACTTCCTGGGATTCCACAGCTACTTTAGCATTCCCGCAGGTAAGGCCTGCTCCGACGGCCGCTGGCTGGCGGTCCGGGCAAGGACCTGTTCCAGACTGCCTATGACGAACTGGGGCCGCTCAACTTTATCGCCGAGGACCTGGGCTACCTGACGCCCGGCGTTCGTGCCATGGCTTCGACCTGCGGTTTCCCCGGTATGGACGTGCTGGAGTTTAGCGATTACGACGTCCGCAACGGCGTGTATCCCATGCCGGGCAAGATTCTGTACACCTCGACGCACGACACGTCGACGCTCGCCGGTTGGTGCACGCGCTCCTTTGCGGGCGGCGACGAGCCGAGCGGTGTTGAGGTGGCGGCCAAGCTGATGGGCGACGCGCTAGCAAGCGACGCTCTCCTGGTGATGATGCCGCTGCAGGATATCCTGGGGCTTGGCGACGACGCGCGCATGAACGTGCCGGGCGTGGCCACGGGCAACTGGACGTGGCAGGCCGATGAGGCCGACGTTGCGGCCGCCGAGGGCAAAACCGCACAGCTCCTGCGCAACACCCATAGATTCTGGGGCGAAGCGTGATAAAACACCCGATATAGTACAGTTACAGCTGTTTGAATTTATGCGGGCAGAGCGATCTGCCCGCTTTGTGCTGAAAAGGAAGTATTATGGCGCGCTACGATTACAAGTGCACGAGCTGCGGCAACGTGTTTGAGGTTGAGCATCCCATGTCCGAGACCCCCGAGGTCGTGTGCCCGAGCTGCGGTGCCCCGGCATCCAAGACGTTCTCGGCCAGCGGCATCAAGTTTGAGGGCAGCGGATTCTACAACACCGACCAGCGCAGCGGTGGTTCCAGCACCACCGCCACCAGCGGCTGCTGCGCCAACTGCCCGCATAACCACTAGAAACCAAGCGGCCCCGCGATCAAGCCCGATCGCGGGGCCGCTTCTTTAGCTGTCCAGGTTTCCTTATGAGTTGCGGTGAAATAAGGACTGTTTGGCGGGCAGAAACGGCTTTTTAATCCCTATTTCACCGCAACTTAGTAGTTACTTGTGGACCAGTCTGGCGCAGAAGTGGCCGTCGTAGGAGTCGGCGTTTACCGGCACACTTTGGAAAAGGCCTCGATCGTTCTGGCGTACGGATACGAGCTTCTTGGCCTGATCGAACTCGGGGAGTTGCAGAATCTGTGCTTCGGAAAGCGGCGCCACGCTAAAGCCGGCACCTCGGGAGAAGCAAGGAACGCATCCACCACCTGCGTGTTCTCCTCGTCGAAGACGGAGCACGTCGCATAGATGAGCTCGCCGCCGGCAGCCACGCGCGCGGCAGCCTCTTTGAGCATCGTCAGCTGCAGCTTGGGCAGATCAGTCGTAACGTCGTTCTCGGTCAGACGCCACGGAATCTCGGGATGACGACGCATGGTTCCGGTGCCAGAGCACGGCGCATCGATAAAAACCGTGTCGAACTTAACCGGCTCGCCAAGCATGGCATCAAACGATGTGAGCACCTCATCAAGCTCGCAGGCATCACCCGAAACCGTACGAACGCCCTGAATACCGGCCTTATGCAGGCGAGCGAGATTCAGATCGCACTTGCGATCATGCAGATCGAGCGCCGTATGCTGACGCTCATAGCCCGCACGCTTGGCCTGGCACATCATCACATAGGTCTTGGTGCCACGACCGGCACCAATCTCAAGGCAGCTTCCAGGGCGCGTGGCAGCTGTGGCGATAAGCTGCGCGTTGAGATCAGATGCCACCGCGGCAGCACGCTCAAACACACCCGAAGCAACGGTAACCTGCGCATCAACCGGGGCATGACAGCCCGGAAAGACAGGCGCGACGAGCTGCGAGATATACGGATCGAGCTTGGTCGCAAAGGCGTTCTCATGCAGGGCCAGCGGCGCGGGGGCCAGATTGCCGGCAAAGTTAAGCGCACCCTCTGGCGTGTCAAACGACGCCATAATACGAGCGCACAGCCAGCGCGGCAGGCCCATCAGGCGCGACAGACGAACCAGGCGTCGCTCAGACTCATCTACATCGGACGCCGTGGCAAAGTCCTCAACATTGTCCGCAACCTTATGCAGCACGGCATTGGCCAAGCCAGCGGCGGACTTAGCGCCGCAGCGAACCAGCTCAACACCCTGACTTACGGCGACGCGGCCAGGCGTATGTAGATAGAGCATCTCGAAGGCCGAGATACGAAGCGCCATGCGAACACGCGGCGCAACCTTTTTAGGCTTATCAAGAAACTGATCGAGCAGCTCGTCCAAAATACCCTGGGTAGCCGCAACGCCCAGTGCCAAACGAGCGGCAAAAGCGGAATCGCGCTGGTCAATAGCTTGGCAGATGCGCGAGAGGACAGCACGTCGCGCGCATACATACCGCGGCGATCGGCTCCATGAGCACATCGAGCGCAAGTTTGCGCGCGGGAGACAGCTTGCTCATGACAAAACACCCCAGATAAGATCGGCGCCCTGCAGGCCAGCAGCCAAGCAGAAGCGGCCATAGCACGCTTACCATCGGCTTAACCTCGAGCAACTCAACCGAGCCATCGGAAAGACCCAGGTAAACACGCTTGTTCTTAACGTCAACAGCGCCCTCGCCAAGCGAGACATCGGCCGGTGCAGCATCGAGCACGCGCACGGTCTTGCCGGCAATCACGCATCGGGCAGGCGTGGTATCGGACGAAGCGAGCACATGACGCACGCAATCGAGCGCAGCCATCTGCGGATCCAGACGCATCTCCAGCTTGGAAATCTTGGCAGCATGGGTAACGAGCGCCTCATCCTGTTCAGTCCACACGGCGGTGCCATCGGCAAGAGAAGGAAGCGTATCGGCAAGCAGTTTGCCGCCAAGCTCACCAAGCTCCATCGTGAGCGCTCGCATGCTTACCGGCAACAGACGTAGACGCCTGGGCACAATAAGCGCCGGTATCAACGCCATGTCCAATACGCATAATAGAAACGCCAGCAACCTCATCACCAGCGAGAATCGCACGCTGAATAGGAGCAGCCCCACGCCAACGAGGCAGCAAGGACGCATGAACATTCACAATACCAAGCGGCGCCATATGCAGCACGTCATCAGGCAAAATGCAGCCATAAGCAGCCACACAGAAGATATCGGCTTGCGCAGCTTGGAGAGCCTCAACAACCTCAGGCGTCATACGATTAGCCTCAACAACGGGCAGACCAAGCTCAAGCGCTTTAGCCTTAACAGGAGACGGCTCAAGCTTCTTACCACGCCCACGAACAGCATCAGGACGAGTAACAACAAGCGCAATCTCATTGCCAGCCTCAACAAGCGAAACCAGCGAAGGCACAGCAAAATCAGGCGTACCCATAAAAACAATACGCATAAAGAACGTCTCCCCTCAACCAAAGCCGAGACGGCTACAAATTAACAGCGAAAAGCCGAGTCACCAGCCCATCCGCAATAACAATTCAACAAGAACAAATATACCCAAACCAAAGAAGAGCCGCAATAAAAGCAGCTCTTTCAGCAAAGCACCTATCAGCGAAGACGCCCATCCCTGGCCCGACGGCACCCGGGCGAACCGAGCCAGAACAACGCAGTCCCCGGTGCTGAGCGCCACATCTCGTCCCGCGCGCAGTTTCGCAGCGCAGCGAGAATGTTTGAGCACGAAGATATAGGCGGGCGCCCCGGGGACGGACAAACCTACTCCGTCTCGCCCGGTCGAGCGCCGCGGGCCAGGGCGTCCTGGTACTCCTTGACGGCCTTGAGCCTCTGCATCGGCTTGAGTCGCTCGAACATGGTGTTGCCGTGCAGGTGATCGATCTCGTGCTGCAGGCACACGCAGAACAGGTCGCCCGAGGCTCATAGCGAATCAGGTTGGCGTCCAGGTCATACGCCTCGACGACAACGTGGTCGGGGCGCTCAATCTCGCAGCTAATGCCGGGGATGGACAGGCAGCCCTCGCTAAACGGCACCAAATGGTCGCTCTGCTCAACAATGACAGGGTTGATGAGCACGTACGGGTCATAGTCGTTCTTGTCGCTGTAGTCGCAGTCGATAGTGACAAGCTGAATGAGCTCGCCAATCTGCGGGGCGGCCAAGCCGCAGCCGCCGTTCTCGAACATCATCTTCTTCATCTTCTCGGCAAGCGCCTCGATCGCCGGGGTAATCTCCTCGATGACGGCGCACTCCTGACGCAGACGAGGGTCGGGCGAAAGTACGATTCCGTTGGCTTCCATGGCCATCCTTTCGGGTTGTTACATCAAATCATAAGCATCGACGTCAACGCTCACGCTCACGCCGCGCACAGAGCCCACCTCTTTGAGGCAGGCGTCGATATCATCAGAGACATGGTACCCCACGGGCGACTTCACAAGCAGGTGATAGCGATAACGGTCCTTGGCTCTCTCGATTACACACGAAGCAGGGCCAGCACCTGCGGCGCAGCACTCCCCGCCCTCAAAAAGTCGGGAGCGGCGACATGCCAGCGGCGCTTGAGGAGTTTCGCGATGCGACCGATGTAGTCTTGCGCTTCGTCTCGGTTCGCCGACCACACCAAGATGTTGACCAGGCGAACAAACGGCGGATACAGCGCGTCGCGACGCTGGTCCAGGTCGTAGTCGGTAAAGATCGAACGGTCGTGCTCGGCGACGGCGCGAATGACCGGGTCCTCGGGCAGATAGGTCTGGATGATGACCTCACCGGGGCGATCGCCGCGACCGGCACGGCCCGCCACCTGTTCCAGCAGGTCGTAGGCGCGCTCCCCTGCGCGAAAGTCGGGCAGCTTGAGGCGAAGTCGGCATTGACCACGCCTACGAGCGTGACCTCGGGAAAGTCGAGACCCTTTGCGATCATTTGGGTGCCCAGCAACACGGCGCAATCGGCGGCATCGAACTGCTCGAGCAGCTTTTTGTGTGCATCCTTGCCGCGCGTGGAATCGGCATCCATGCGAATAATGGCGACGTCCTCGGGAAGCAACTGGTGCAGTGCGTCCTCGATCTGCTGAGTGCCCAGACCCATTTTTGCCAGGTAACGGCTGCCGCACTTGGGGCAGCGACTCGTGCGCGCAGGATACGGCTGCACGCGCCAAGACGAACCGCAGGTGTGACATTGAAGCGTGTGCGTGCGCTCGTGATACGTAAGCGCGGTGGAGCAGTGATTGCAGGTGGGGACGCATCCGCACTCGCGGCACATCAAGAACGGCGCAAAGCCACGGCGGTTATGCAGCAGCACGGCCTTTTCGCGGCGCTCGACCACACGCTCCAGGCCTTCCATCAGCGGTTTAGAGAACATGGAGCGGCTGCCATGCGAGAACTCGCGGCGCAGGTCGGCAATGAGGACAGTCGGCAGCACGGCGTGTCCCGGG
>ENA-OQCS01001856-OQCS01001856.1-human-gut-metagenome-genome-assembly--contig:-NODE-1856-length-10144-cov-2.562843_pt1 | contig 10144 bp, 12 predicted proteins | sample MGYA00242757_ERZ504575 | MGnify/ENA primary metagenome ERZ504575 (study PRJEB26092, sample SAMD00036297) | human gut metagenome | host: Homo sapiens | study: EMG produced TPA metagenomics assembly of... | reverse complement strand
ATGACCTGGCGTTCCTCTTCCGACAGGTGCGAATATACTTCCCCCATAGGTGCAACATCCCTTCCGGACTGGTTTTCTAGACAATCTCCAATCTAACGGGGTGTTGCACTTTCATTTAGACAACGGGTAAAAGCTTCCCTATTTGATAGACGTGATAGCATCACAGATGGATAACGCTTAAATTCCGATACACGTACTTTTGGTCCGGAGAAACTATGCCTAATATAGAACCACTTATTTCCATCATCGTTCCCGTCTACAACTCGGAAAAATATTTATCACGCTGTATTGAATCCATTCTTGCCCAATCATTCAAAAATCTTGAAATAATTCTCATTGATGATGGCTCCAAAGATGCATCATCAAGTATCTGCGATTCCTACGCAGCTAGCGATTCACGAATCAAAGTAATCCACCAAGAAAATGGCGGAATTGCCAAAGCGCAGAATACCGGTTTGGATATCGCTCACGGGGACTATATCGCTTTCGCGGATAATGACGATATACTCGACAGGCATAACATCGAATACTTACTGCATGCTTTACAAATCACTGGTGCAGATATGAGCAAAGCAAGGTGGCAGCAATTCGGCGTTTCCCAATTAGAAATTATCTCGCATCAAGCTCTGCAAGGTACTGTCGCACCAAAAATGATAAGTGTTTTCAACAGTCCGTTGCTTGCTTATCAAACGGTATTCAGCAAAACTCTCCGATTAATAGGAGAATATACCGGACATAATACAGAAGCACGATATTTTAACGAAGCGAACTGGTGTCGTCTGTACAAACGTGAGTTGTGGGATGGCATTCGGTTCCCAGAGGGGATGTATGCGCAGGATGTGATGGTCGCAGGCCGACTGTACGCGCGTATGAACAAAGTAGCCGATATTGATTGCGTGTTGTATTATTGGCTGCAATCTGCAGGCTCTGTAACACACAAGGAACGTAGTTTCAGCTTCTACCATGACAACGTGACGGCTGGAATCACGAATTTCGAATATGCGCTTGAACACGGTGTGATGCCGGCGCGTAGCTACTACACGCTGATCGGTTCCGTCAATGAGGAAGCAACTGCACCAGATATCAACGAGTCTAGCAACCGGATTCAGTACGAGGCAGATCTGAAAAAGAAAGCCGAGCTTCTTGAACGTCTGACTACGTGTCAACGTCTACAATGCGCGGCACTACAAAAAATCCGCCTGTTCGAGAAGGGTATATACGATCGCAAAGTCAAGAACATGGCATAGCAGATACTGCTGTTATGGAGGTGCGGCGGCTACATTAGCCGCCGGCACCTCCATAAACAGCAGTATAAAATACGTTATCTATGCCAACGAACGGCACGTACACATTCAACGCGGCGTTCTTCACCCCACGCACAGCATTGATGGGTAACCAAGCTGCGCGATAAGTAACATTCTGCACCGGTTCAGGCATTTTCTTAATGGTTTTCGCCGTCAAAAACTGCAGCCCTTATGGAGGCGACGCCTCACTGCCGGGAAGATCCTCATTGGATTTGTCGCCTTATATAAACCGTGCATATTTGTCTGCAACGATTCGCCTCATGCGCACGAGAACTTGCTCCCATCAGCATGGCAGTGGAATAAACCAGCGAATCAACCTCGATACGTGCATATCGATCCGACATGACCCATGCGGGATAGTACCCCTGCGACTGGCAGATGTAGCCGTTGGCGCGTTCGATGGCGTGGGACACGGTACCATCTTCGCCCATCTCACCTTCAGGCAGAAAGTCCTCGTATTTCCATCCGTATTCAAATAACGGCTTCAATGCTTCCACACGGAACCAATAGCAGGAGCCGATGGCGGATGCCGAAGGCTTACCCGGGCTCAGCGGCACATGGATATCGAAGCGATCTTCCAGCAGTTCCTTCGTGATCTCGAAGTTCGCGCCCCAGTCATGCGGCAGGGTGTGCGCAAAGTACAGGGCATGGAAGGGCGGCGGCGGGGCGACCTGACCCAGACGCGGTTCATTGGAGAACAGCGTGAGAATGTTCTCCACATAGTCGCGGCTGGCAAGCGTGTTCTCCATCAGCTTGTACGCGAAGCCTTGACTTTCGGTACCGTGATGGCCGTTCTCCTGATTCTGGCTCGACTTCTTGTCGTGCGCGAAACCGATGACATCGTATTTACCACTCAGCACGACATCGCATGCCGCGACCAGCAGCGCGGACACGTCACGGCCACGGTTCACCACGGAGATGAACGTGACCGGATGGTTCACGCCGTGGGAGCCATATAATCGCGGATCGCGTCGATCTTGTCTTCGGTGGTCGTGATGTACAGGTCGGTCTCTTCCGGCAGAGCGCTGATGTAACGGCAGGTGTCACCCAGCAGGTCAAGGAAGTAGATGTGGTAGATGAACGCGGAACGCACGTCGGCTCCGGTTCTCGGATTGCGGGTCACGGTCGGCAGCACATAGTCGAGGTGCAGGGCTTTGCGAATGTCGTCGATATTGTAGTTCGGCAGAATCGCGTCCCAGATCAGGTCGACGTCGTAATCTGTCTCGTCCTTCAGGAAATCGTACAGATCCAGCGCTGGCTGGCCTGCGGTCTGATCGAAGTAGGCACTGTAGTCAACGAAGAAGGAACGACGCTTGAACACCGGGCAACGGTCGTCGCGCAGCATTTGCATCGGCATGTACAGCAGCGGGTAAGACGAGTAGCCTTGTACTTGCGCCAATCGATGTAGGACGCCCATTTGAAGCCAAGCTGGGCGAAATGCTTGGTGAAGGTCATCTCATGCTTGCGTGTGACTTCCGCGTAGTCCTTCCACAGGGGCATGTTCTCCCAGTACTCGTGGAACGCCTGCGAGGAGACCAAGCTGCGGCGGTATGCATGCCAGTAGGCCTGCAGATGCGTGGGGATCTTCTCATCGTTCACGGTTTCGCCCGCGTACGCCGTGATGCCCCAGAAATCCACATCCTTGCGGGACATGGTTTCGAACATCTCCTTGAACGGGTAAACAGGCCCATGATGGTGTCGTTCAGGCACAGCACTTCATCGTAGGTTTCCAGCTTCTCCCAGCCGATGGTCAGCAGCGCCTGCTTGTACGCGGCGACATCAAGCCCCGTGTTCTCACGAACCATGATGATGTCCGTGTATTTGCCGAACATCTTGCGGGCTCATCATCAATCTTGCCATTCACGATGACGACGAGATCGGTCAGGTTCCGCATCAGATCCTCAAGGAAGCCATCGAGGAACTTCGCCGCACGACCGTTCTTATCGTAGAAACAGAGTATGCCCAGCCGCTTGGCCGTCGAATTGTCTACAAGAGTCATTTACTCATTCCATTCACTGTGCACAACATACTAGCGTACAAACCTTTTCACAATCTGTCCCATCCTTCGCGCAAAGGATATAACAGGCTTCATCTTCTCATGCAGCTTCCACCAACGACTGCCTTGAATCTTCTTCAGGTTCTCGGTCAAATCATTTATGTCCGCTATGCGATGCTCTTCCACATCGCGAGGTATTCCACTCAGAGGGTACACGTTCGCGGAAACAAACAGCGAAGTGTCACTCTTCCGAGTGTTCACGGAATCCCCCAAATCAATAACGATTTGCGGTCCGGATCCAGGAAGAAGTACGTTCCGTTCATCTCCAAAGAAGCGTTATTCCAACAATGGCGTTCAATCCCATTGACCTTCAAATCAGTGATGACGCAGGGAGACTCTCCGAAATCCACACGAGCCGTCCTCTTGCCATGTGGCACATGTATCTCAACAGAGTTGTTCTTCTTCAACCGTTGTTCTTGCTCCAGTACATCGCTTGCAGCAAAAACATATCCTTCACCAGCGAAAGACTGTACCGTCTGCTCGTAGAAGGCGGCATTGGGATTGGCAAGTCTACGATGCGCAGCTACATATTCGCCAATCATTTTCTGAGATTCTACGAGATATTCTCCGTATATCCGGTCGCTAATCGTTTTCCTATGCTTCTCAGCAATGCCTTTCTCATAGACAGCCTCAAAAGCGTTGCTGATGGAGTAGCAAGCAACAAAATCGTTTCTATGAGAGGTTTGAAACTCCACAGCCGCTGAATAGCCATCCTCAATGGCCGACACCAATTCTTCCGGCGTCCGTCTATTAGATACAGCATTCCTCATGGCTTCATGAAGAGAATAGCCGTCCGGCTTGGAACGCCCCGAGAAATTGTAATATTCGGCAAGTTCATAGTTGCTCTCGTTCAAGTATCCCGGACCGCCAAAACGATCGTACAAGAACACAGGTATGCCCTGTACAAGGCAGTATTGCACCGTCTTGCCTATCGAAATCACACAATCATAGTGATCCAACAACTCCGCAGAGGTGATGGCCGGCTTCTCGCTGCCTATCGCGTCGATGAGCATGTCCACTTGATATCCCTAGCGGAAAGAAGGCTCATCGCCTCCTGTAATTCCTTCGGCGGATGGTTGGAGACCACTAGTATCTTATGCATCTCGCTTGATTGCATATGCTTTGATGCGACAAAATCAAGCGGCGCAGGATTCGGATAAAGCATCATCCGCTCGTAGGAACGAAACTCCGATTTCTGTGCATCACGTGTATTCGGAGCATTAAAGACGATGACATCAGCCAGCTTAGCTTCAAGATCGAAAGTATACGGATGCTCAATGTACACTTCCCGGTACGGCGACAAGTGTGAGAAAATCATAAGAGGGTCGGACTTCGCCGTATTATCCACGAATTCCTTCAGCAACTGCACAGGTAACGTCTCATGCTGAACCCATATGATATCGAAATCGCTCAGCGAGAGCGCAGACGATTCCTCCGACTCGGGAGTGAGGACACGGAACCCATTCTCCTGCAGAATATCCGACATTGGAGAGCCACACATCCAAGCGAACAATGTGACTTGGCAACCCTGCTTTCGCAGGTATTGTGCAAGCTCAAAAGCTTGCACCTCACTGCCTCCAATACCGGAAAAAGCACTCTGAGTTATCAGGACTCGTGATCCATCACGCATGATTTAAGTCTAATGCCCCACCGAATATAGTCAAAGAACGGACACATCAATATGGGGATGCATCAATACTTGGTTATATTCCTTATCCTTTTTAATGCCGAAGTTGTATACGTTTTCCTGCCTCAGGACAAGATCATATCCTTCTGCAACCGCAATATTGATATGGAACTGCCATACGGCAACGTATTTCCTATGTTGAAGCGAATGCGATGAGTTCCCTTTGCGAAGATACCCTCACCCTTGCAGGAACGTGTTGAAGCGGCAACGGAAACGCGTCCCTCCTGATCTATGAGATTGATCGCGAAAACGCCTCCCTGCAAATCACGCTTGCATTCAAGTGTTGCTTCGACAACGAAGTCCTCGTTGATATCGAGTAGCTGACGTTCCTCGTCGGAAACGACAACCTTAATGTCCTTCAACTCACACGCAGCGCTAGTGCTCAACTTCTTCTCATTATTTTCAGCAGCAACCTCAGCCTGTTGCCTGCGTAGGAAGATGTTCGAATACGCATTGGCCACTTCATCAGGCTTACCGAACTTGGTAATATGCCCATTTTCAATCAGCATTGCCTTATTGCAATACTTACGAACATCATTCATGGAATGAGTGACAAGAATAATTGTCTTCTTCTCACGCTTCGCGTCAAAGAAAAAGTCCTGACACTTCTTCTGGAAAGCCTCATCGCCAACGGCAAGAACCTCATCAAGAACAAGAATGTCTCCCTGAGACTTAATCGCGACGGAAAAGGCAAGCCTCACCTGCATACCACTGGAGTAGTTCTTGAGCTTCTGCTCCATGAAATCGCCCAGCTCGGCAAAATCGACGATATCGTCATACATGGCGTCAATTTCGTCTTTGGAGAAGCCCAGCATTGCGCCATTCAGATACACATTCTCTCTGCCAGTCAGCTCAGGGTTGAAACCAACGCCAAGCTCAATGAAGGGGACAAGCTTGCCTTCAACCTGAACGCTACCGGTATTCGGCGTATAGATTTGCGAAATAATTTTCAGCAACGTCGATTTTCCAGAACCATTCTGCCCGACAATGCCAAAGAAATCGCCCTTGTGCACTTCAAAGGAGATGTCCTTCAGAACTTCCTGAATCGTATACCCGTGAACACCACGAATAAGATTGAACAAAGAGTTCTTCAAGCTGCTCGATTTCTCCGTAGGAAGCTTGAAGCTTTTAGAGACGTTCGTAACCTTGAGCGCAATATCCGAAGTTTGCTGCATATCTTCCTTCATTACACCAGCTCCGCGAACAACTTAGAACGAGACTCGAAAAACACCAGTCCACCTATAAAAATGACAACGGACAGAGCGACCGGAATCAAACCGACCAATGACGTACTGAACGATTGCCATACCGTCTGATTCTCGGGCGCAATAAGCACATACCGGGCGTCCTGAATTATCTGTGCCATAGGATTAAGCAGAATGAAACGAGCTGCTTGAGGACCAATATTGTGGCCACCAAAGAAATAGGGTAAATGATGGGCGTAGCGTAGAAGCCAGCTTGCAGAACGACTTCCCAAATAGGGCTCAAATCACGGAAGTTCACGAACAATGCGCCCAGGAAAAATGCAAGACCTGATGCAATGAGCAGAAGCTCCGCAAAAATAGGGATAATCAAGACCGCTTTAAACGAAATATGCACACCATTGATAAGGATGAAAAAAATCATCACGATGAGGTTGATCCCAAAATTGATCAGCGCACTCATAATCGAGGCAATGGTAACCGTGATCTTGGGGAAATGAATCTTTCTAAGCAGATCACCATGACCCACAACTGAAGTCATACCGCCGTTCGTGGCTTCCGCGAGGAAATTCCACATAACGCTACCCAGCAGAAGAGCAACTGCGAAATGCGGAACATCAGCGCCGAAGCGAAGGAACCGCACAAAAACCAGATACATTATGGCGAACAGCATAAGCGGCTTCAGCACAGACCACAGGTAACCCAAAATAGACTGCTGATATCGCAGCTTGAAATCCGTACTGACCATCGCCTTAAGTAACAGCCAATTTTTCCTTGTAAAAAGTTCGTTGACTTTCAATTAACCAATCCCTATAGAAGTATCAAACCATTCAACGGTTCAGTCGTGCTTCGACTTGACGATGATTTTGTTGTCGGCAACATCCTTAAGATGCTTGCCGTACGGGCTCTTGCCGTACTTCTCGGCAGCCTTCATCAGCTGCTCACGATCGATCCAGCCATTCTCGAACGCGATCTCCTCGGCCACCGCGATCGGCAGCCCCTGCGCCCGCTGCACGGTACGCACGAACTCGCCCGCCTCGAACAGGGAGTCCATCGTGCCGGTGTCGAGCCAGGCGTAGCCGCGGCCGAGCGTCTGCACGTTCAGCGAACCGTCCTCCAGATACATCCTGTTGAGGTCCGTGATCTCCAGTTCGCCGCGAGCGCTCGGTTTGATCCGCTTGGCGAACTCGACCACGCGCTCGTCGTAGAAGTACAGGCCGGTCACCGCGTAGTTGGACGCGGGATGCTCCGGCTTCTCCACGATGGAGATGGCCTTCTTGTTCTCGTCGAACTCGACCACGCCGTAGCGTTCCGGGTCGTCCACGTAGTAGCCGAACACCGTGCACCATGCTCGGCCGCAGCCGCCTTGCGCAGCGTGCGGCCCAAGCCATTGCCGTAGAAGATGTTGTCGCCCAGCACCAGAGCGCACGGCTCGCCGTCGATGAACTCCTCGCCCAGCAGGAACGCCTGGGCCAAGCCGTCGGGGCTCGGCTGCACCTTGTAGGAGAAGCTCACGCCGTACTGGCTGCCGTCGCCCAGCAGACGCTCGAAGTTCGGCAGATCGTGCGGCGTGCTGATGATCAGGATGTCGCGGATCCCGGCCATCATCAGCACGCTCAGCGGATAGTAGATCATCGGCTTGTCGTACACGGGAAGCAGCTGCTTCGATGTCACCGTGGTGAGCGGGTAAAGACGGGTTCCCGAGCCACCGGCAAGAATGATGCCCTTCATAACACGACCTGCTTTCTTTCTCCGATACCTTCACGAAGCTTCGTAAGCGGTTCCAGCTTAATAGCCGCGCCACCTATATGAAAACCGCGCAGTGAAGTCTGCGCGGTTTCATTGCATTCACTGGGCGAATCCGGATTCGTTTCTGTTCAAGCTTTCCAGACTCCGGTTAATGCGTTTACGGGTCAGCAGCAACACGCCACCCAGCAGGACAACGTCCGAGTTCTTGCGCACTTTGGGTTTTCAGGCCTGACGTGAAAGGCATGGCCCCGCGTCCTGTGTACGTTTTTTCATTCGCCAAAACTAAAAACCGAGATTGGAAACCAGGAGGCGGAACCATGCCCGAGAACATCATACAGATCGACCAGCACATGCTCGAGACCAGGCTCGACCGGCTCGTCACGCAGAAGGTCACCGAGATACTCAACGCGATGCTCGACGCGGAGGCCGACGAGATCGCCGGGGCGTCCAGATACGAGCGTTCCGGCGGCTGGAAGGCGTACCGCGCCGACCATTACGAACGCAGGATCACCGCCAAGCCGGCACGCTCGAGCTGAAGGTGCCCAAACTGAAGGGCGCCCTGTTCGAATCGGCGGTGGTCGAACGCTACCGCCGGCGCGGGGAAAGCGTCGAGGAGGCCCTGATCGACATGTACCTGGCGGGCGTCTCCACCCGCCAGGTCGACGACATCAGCCAGCTGCTGTGGGGCGAGAGGATGCCCTCGCAGACCCTCTCCGACAAACTCAAGAGGGTGTACGCCGACATCGACTCGTGGCGCACGAGGCCGTTGGAACGCGAATACCCCTACGTGTTCATGGACGGCGTGTGGCACAGGCGCTCGTGGGGCGGCTCGGTGGAGAACGTGAGCGTGCTCGTCGCCGTCGGGGTGGACTCCGAAGCCACCGCGAGGTCATCGGAGTGGCCGAGGGCATGAAGGAGGATTCCGCCAGCTGGGAGCAGTTCGTCAGAGGCATGATCGAGCGCGGCCTCAGGGGCGTCAGGCTGGTGGTGGGCGACCGTTGCGCGGGCCTGGTCTCCACGGTGCGCTCCATGCTCCGCGGGCGGGGTACCAGCGGTGCATGGGGTGGTGCCGTTTTGTTGGACTTCTTTATCCTTGCTTTTTGATTATGCCACGAGTCCGAGCTCGCGGCGCCGGCCCATGATGCTCATGCCAAACTCGGTCTTGATGCGTTTGTCGCGGTACCAGACCATGTAGTCGTCGAGCATGCCGATGAACTCGTCCATCGAGACCCCGGCGAAGCTGCGCTTGTGGAAGAACTCCTGCTTGAGCCTGCCGAAGAACCCCTCAGCGGCGGCGTTGTCCGGGCTGCAGCCTTCGCGCTCATCGAACGCGTCAGCTTGTGCTCCTCGCAGATGCGGATCCATTCCGGCCACCTATAGTGACAGCCGCGATCGGAATGGATGACCGGCCTGTCGCCCTCGCCGAGCGTGGAGCACGCGTCCGAAAGCATGCCGTCGGCCAGCTCGGCGTTGGGGCTCGTGCCGATCGTCCAGGCGACGGGAAGCCCGTCGTAGCAGTCGATCAGGGGCGACAGGTACGCCTTGCCCGCCGGGATGCTGAACTCGGTCAGGTCCGTCACCCACAGCATGTTCGGCCCGTCGGCGTGGAAGTCGCGGTTGACAGATTCTCAGGAGCCTAATGAGCTCGCCCTTGTACGAGCTGTAGCGCTTCGCGCTCTTGAACAACGGCACCATGCCGTGCTTGGTCATGAGTTTCATGACGCGTTTGGCCGACACCGTTATCCCCATGCCCTGCAATTCCAGGTGCACGCGCTTGTAGCCGTAGCGCTTCTCGCTGTTCTCGAACGCCCCCTCGACCAAGGGAAGCAGCCACGCATCCCGGTCCGGCCTCCTCATGGCGTTGAGCCGGTAATGGTAGGTGCTGTGCGCGAGCCCGACCACGGGCAGCAGGCTTTTCACGCTCACTCTCTGAGCCTCACTGATTTGCTTGACGAGAATCGTCTTCTCCCGGTTGGTCAGGTTTTCCGGGATCAGCGGATGACACATCGGAATCAGATGAGATGTCTGTTTTACCGCCATAATGCCAGCCACTCTTGCTACTCCAAGTACATCTCCTTTTTTCACAGTCCCCTGTTCACTGCATCCATCACAGCCTGACAGACACGAATCTTGCCTTTGCTACTGC
>ENA-OQCS01001855-OQCS01001855.1-human-gut-metagenome-genome-assembly--contig:-NODE-1855-length-10147-cov-2.911477_pt1 | contig 10147 bp, 12 predicted proteins | sample MGYA00242757_ERZ504575 | MGnify/ENA primary metagenome ERZ504575 (study PRJEB26092, sample SAMD00036297) | human gut metagenome | host: Homo sapiens | study: EMG produced TPA metagenomics assembly of... | reverse complement strand
ACACCTGTACCCATTCCGAACACAGAAGTTAAGCATCATCGCGGCGAAGATAGTACATTGTGCGAAAATAGCTCGTTGCCAGTTCCTTCTTTTTTTATAGATAAATGTGAGGTGAGCCTGTTGAAGAAAAAAAATAAAATTTTACTTACAGTTTTTACAATAATTATTTTTATTAATATTCTTTTATTGAACTCGAATATTTGGATTTATAATAATTTTGGAAATGTAAAGTTTCAAGAAATATTATTCACATTATTATCACCTACGAGTGGAACAGATACATCAGTTATTTTTTCTTATATCATTAGAGTAATTGTTGTATCATTTGTTTTAAGTATTCTTTTTATTTTTTGTGTTTTATATCTACGTAGAAAATGTTCATCTAAAGCTTTCAAATATTTAAAGTGCATGGGCTCTCTTTTGATTGTAATAACTTTGATATTAAGTTTACTATATACAAATAATCGTTATGAAGTTGTCGCTTATTTCAATTATCAATCTCAAAAACAACAATTTATAACAAAAAAAAGAAGTACATAAAAAGAAAAATACTGAATATATAGGAGATAGTACAATTATCTATCAGAATCCCAAAGATGTTAAAATTAGTGGAGATAATACAAATAATCTTATTTATATTTATTTAGAATCATTTGAAAATACTTTTTTAGACACTGAAAATGGTGGTATTAAGAATGTTAACTGTTTACCTGAATTAACTGAATTAGCGAAACAAAATACTAATTTTTCTAATACTGACCAACTAGGTGGAGCATTACCTTTTACAGGTACAACTTGGACGATTGCATCCATGACATCACAATTTACAGGATTACCTTTAAAAGTTGAAGTTGCTAATGATATGGATCAACAAAATCGATTTATGCCAGGTGCTAAAACAATTGGAGATATTTTAAATGAAAACGGATATATACAAGAACTTATGATTGGTTCTCAAAAAGAATTTGCTGGGACAGATAAATTATTTTTACAGCATGGATTTGATAAAATATGTGATATTAATTCGTTAAAACAGGAATATTCATTTAAAAGTAATGAACTTAATCAATGGGGATTAGACGATTATAAATTATTCGAATTAGCTAAGAATGAGATTAAGCAGCTTGCACAAACAGGTAAATTCAATTTTACGATGGCAACTATAGATTGTCATATGCCTAAGGGGTTTCTATGTAAATATTGCCCTAATACATATGAAAATAGATATGAAAATATATATGCATGTCAATCAAAACTTATTAATAGTTTTATTGATTGGTGTAAAAGTCAATCTTGGTATGAAAATACAACCATTGTGTTAGTTGGTGATCATCCAACAATGGCACAACAATATGTTAATGATGTTCCGTCAGATTACCAAAGAACGACATACAATTGTTTTATTAATTCTAAAGTGACGACTGATCAAATAAAAAATAGACAATTTACACATATGGATATGTATCCTACAACATTGGCTGCAATGGGATTCAATATAGAAGGGAATAAGTTAGCACTAGGTACGAATCTATTTTCTGAATTACCAACGATTATTGAAAAATATGGCCAAGATTATATTAATGAAGAAGTAAAAAAAAGTAGTGAATATTTAGATAAAAAAATATATCAGTTTAATTAAAAATGGATCTCATGACGAGATCCATTTGTTTTTTATTCTTCAACTCTTCCTTTATCTACATACATGTTTTGGAAATAGTTTTTATATTCACCAGAAATGATGTTTTCCCACCATTCTTTGTTATTTAAATACCAATCAATTGTTTGAGGAATACCTGTATCAAATGTATATTTTGGTTTCCATCCTAATTCAGTTTCTAATTTAGTTGGATCGATTGCATATCTCATATCATGACCTTTTCTATCAGAAACAAATTTGATTAATGATTCAGGTTTACCTAAAGCTTTTAAGATTGTTTTAACAACTTCTAAGTTAGTTCTTTCGTTATGTCCACCAACATTATAAACTTCTCCAACACGACCTTTTCTAATGATTAAGTCGATTGCAACACAGTGATCATAAACATGTACCAATCGCGTACGTTTTCCCCTGTACCGTATACTGGTAATTCTTCATCATTTAATGCTCTAGAAATAATTAATGGAATTAATTTTTCTGGGAAATGGTAAGGACCATAGTTATTTGAACATCTTGAAATAGTTACTGGTAATCCAAAAGTTCTATGATAAGCTAATACGAATAAATCTGCAGAAGCTTTTGATGAACTATATGGACTAGATGTGTGTAATGGTGTTTCTTCTGTAAAGAATAGATCAGGTCTATCTAATGGTAAATCACCATAAACTTCATCAGTAGATACTTGATGATATCTTTTAATACCAAATTCATTACATGCATCTAATAAAGTAGTTGTTCCCATAACATTTGTTTTAACAAAATTTCAGGATCTTCAATACTTCTATCTACATGTGATTCAGCTGCAAAGTTAACAACAACATCAAATTTTTCTTTTTTGAATAAATCAAAGATAAATTCTCTATCAGCGATATCACCTTTAACGAATTTATAATTTGGTTTACCTTCAACTGGTTTACAAGTTTCTAAGTTACCTGCATAAGTTAATTTATCTAAGTTAACGATCATATCTTCTGGATATTTATTAACCATATAATGTACAAAGTTTCCACCAATGAAACCTGCACCACCTGTTACTAAAATTTTCATTTATTTATCTCCTTCGTATACAAATTGATTATTTGAATTTTCTAAAGTTGGTCCTGTTTGATCTTTTTCACTTAAAACAGGTTCAATACCATTTAATAATGATCCCCAATCAACATTAGCTGTTGGATCATCATAACGCATACCACCTTCAGATTCTTTATTATACACATTATCTACTTTATATCTAAATTCAACATCATCTGTTAAAGTTAAGAATCCATGGGCAAATCCTTGTGGAATAAAGAATTGGCGATGATTTTCAGCGCTTAATTCAACAGAAACCCATTCACCAAATGTTGGACTTCCTTTTCTAATATCTACTGCAACATCAATAACTTTTCCTTTAGTACAAGATACTAATTTAGATTGTGCATAAGGTGGGTTTTGCCAATGTAAACCACGTAAAGTTCCTTTTTGTGCACTAAAAGACATATTGTCTTGTACAAAATCAACAGTAATACCTAATTTTTCATATTTAGGTTTTGAATAAGTTTCTGTAAAGTATCCACGGTGATCTCCAAAAACATCTGTTTCTACAATTAAAACACCTGGAATTTTTGTTTCAATAACTTTCATCTTTTTTACTTCCTTTTTATTGATCTATAAATTTTCCATCCATTACATCTTTTAAATACTTACCATATTGATTCTTTTTATAAAGTTCATATGCTGTATTTAATTCATCTTTAGAAATCCATCCGTTGTTATAAGCAATTTCTTCAAGGCAAGCGATTTTTCTGTTTTGATGAGTTTCAACAGTTTTCACAAAGTTAGTTGCATCTACTAAACTTCATGAGTTCCTGTATCTAACCATGTAAATCCTTGACCTAATAATTCAACATCTAAATTACCTTTTTCAAGATAGATTTTATTTAAGTCAGTGATTTCTAATTCACCACGTGCAGATGGTTTGATTTGTTTTGCGTATTCTACAACATGTTTATCATAGAAATAAAGACCAGTGACAGCATAATTTGATTTAGGTTGAGCTGGTTTTTCTTCTAATGAAATAGCTTTTCCATTTTCATCAAATTCAACAACACCAAATCTTTCAGGATCATCAACATAATATCCAAAAACAGTCGCACCATCTTCTTTATTTGCGGCTCTTCTTAAACGTTTTGATAAACCATGACCATGGAAGATATTATCTCCTAAAATCATGGCACAGGCTTCACCATCAATAAATTCTTCACCTAAAATAAAGGCTTGAGCTAATCCATCAGGAGATGGTTGCACTTTATATTGAAGTGAAATACCAAATTGATGTCCATCACCTAATAATTCTTTAAAACGAGGAGTATCATCAGGTGTAGAAATAATTAAAATATCTTTAATTCCTGCATCCATTAAAATACTCAAAGGATAATAAATCATTGGTTTGTCATAAATTGGTAATAATTGTTTACTTGTTACTTGTGTTAGAGGATAAAGTCTTGTTCCAGATCCTCCAGCTAATACGATACCTTTCATAGAAGTACCTCCTTTGTTTACTCCTAAACAATAAACCATGACGTAACGTAAGTGTCAATACAAAATATAAAATTTCTTCATTTTATCAATAAAAAAGTGTCATACTTAAAGTATGACTACTTCTACAAATAAATAAACCACAATCTTTAGTAATTTTAATTCCATTATTTTCATCAATTATTTTTCAAGGTGAGCTTGAAATTCTTTTAAACGATATCCTAAATATTCTTTTTGATTGCCATGACAACTCATTATATAGTTCATTAACGCTTTAGCGTCATCAACTATTAAATAATCATCATACCTTTTTAATTCAATTTGTTTAAAATAAGGGCTTAAAAGAGTTTTTCCATTTTCTAATCCAAAATGTTCTACAAGGTTATTATTAGATAGTTGAATACGTGAATCAAAATTATGAACAATTTCAGTAATTTCCTTCATATGATTTTTACCATAAGTTGTACAATAGAATATTCCATAATCCTTAAGAACACGAGATATTTCCAAAAGACCAAGATTCAAATCTTGCAGATAAAAGAGAACATGATTTGCAATCACCGTATCAAAGAAATGATTTTTAAAAGGAATATTTTGAGCATCTAAAACAATATAGTTATAATCATTACCAAGTTTTTTTCTGGTATCTTCTAACATTCCTTCGCTAATATCTGATAAGAAAATCTCTCTATTTCTTAGATTATAGGTATTATTTTCCCATAGTTTTCCATTTCCACAACCAATTTCTAAAAGTTGATAAACATGAGAAAATCTATTTGATGATAGAGCCATTCAAACCAACTTTCCTTATTAATAGAAAAATGATCATGAAGATAAATACGTGTAGATAAGTTTTGACTATTGAAATATTGTTGAATAATGCTTTCATCATTATTTGTGAGATTAATGAGTTCAATAATCTTTTCCCAAGAAATTTGATCATGTTCTAAAATTTTTTCAGTGCTTTTAATGGTTGCTTTTAAATTATTAAGATGATTCATTTTTTGGTTAATCAAAGAAGTTTGTAGTTTTAAAGATTCTTTAAAACTATCTTTATCATTATCTATAATAAGAGGATAGATTTCTTCTAGTGAAAATCCAAGTTCTTTTAAAGCAAGAATCTTTTGAAGAGTAATTAAATCTTTATTACAATATTGACGATATCCATTATCTAGAATATGCGATGGTTTTAAAAGCCCTATTTTATCATAATATCGAATTGTCCTTAATGTGACACCTGCCATTTTCGCAAATTGTCCTGTTGTATAATATTTTCCATAGAAATATTATAAAATAGAAAATAAAAAGATGATAGTTTTTATCATCTTTTTATTTGTTTTTTAATGCTTGGGGTTTCTTTGGCTCATATAAGATCCACCATGAAGGAGGTACATCTAAAACTGCTGCAAAACCAACTAATAAATCAAATAATCCTTTAAACATGATTTTCACCTCTTTTCAATAAAATTAAAATAGTGTTAATAAATAAAGAAATCAAGTAAATAACAAGTAAAGATGAATCAATAAAAGAGCATAAGTATAAAATCAATATTTCTATGCAATGAAGTCTTTTGTTTTTTTCAAAAGATAAAGTGTAATTGGCTACTATTAAACTCAAACATATTAATCTTAAAAAAGGGATATTTGTAACATATTTAATAAAATATGAGGCAAAGAGAATGATCATGTTTGAAAAGACAAGACATTGTAGAAATGATGAACAATGAAAACTTTTATAGGATAATCTTAATGGTATAAAAAAGAAAATGAATAAAACGAATTCGTAAGTTGTATGAAAAATGAATGATAAAATAATTGCTACAAAAAGGGTGGAAAGGTTGCATAACAATCCTTCCATTCCATAAATTGCAAGTTCAATTTGATCTAAATCATTTTCATATTCTCTAGGAATTATTTTCATTGTTAGATACTTAGCAAGGTGGTTCATATATAATACTTCCTTTCTTGATTTCAATTTTATTTTATAGAAAAAAAATAATTTGCTACTATTAGGGAAAATTAAAGAAATAGTGGGAAAATTAACTAGAATGTTATTGATTAAAAAGTATATAATACTATTTGAGATAGTAGAATATCGCAATTATTTATTTATCAAACGAGAATCTTTTTATGGAGGACAAAATAATGTTAGGAGAGAGATTACAATATTTAAGATTAGAAAAAGGAATGACACAAAAGGAATTATCAAAAGTATTTAAGGTATCATTGAAAACAATACAGTTTTATGAACAAAATAGAACCATCCCAGATATATATTTAGTTGCTGAAATGGCTAAATTTTTTAATGTTTCATGTGATTATATTTTAGGAGTTGTCAATACACCTATTCCATTAGATGAAAGAGAAGCAGAAGCTAAAGACCATATTTATATGCCAAAAGAGTTTATGAAAAACAAAGAAACAAGAAGAACATATAAAACAATTGTGGATTATGTAAAAATGGTTCAAGAGATGAAATAATGTATAAAGTAGCAATTTTAGATGATGAAAAAAAACTTTTTAGAAGAAAATACATAATTGCTTACAAGAGTATGAAATGTTTGAAGTATCATATTTTCAAGAAGCAAAGTTGTTGATTGATGAAATTGATTATTTTGATGTTGTTTATATAGATTATGAGATGGAAAATATGACAGCATTTGAGTTTTTTAAAGAAACTCAAATGAGTAAATACATTAGAATCATCATTACTAAATATGATCATATTGTTTATAAAAGCATAGATTATGATATTTTTGATTTTATTAGAAAAAAGAAATTAAAAGAAGATATTCACAATAAGATGAATAGATTACTTAAAAAATTAGAATCAGATCACGATCGAATTATTGTAGAAAGTGGTAATCGAATTGTTGCGATATATTATGATGATATACAATATATACATACAGATAAAAATTATATTGTAATTCATGGAAGAGAGGAGTATAAAATACGCTCTACTTTCAAAGATTTTATTAAGAAGATAAAGAAAAATGATTTTATTACAATTTCTTATGGAATCCTTGTAAATATGAGATATGTTCAATACATTAATCTAAAAGAAATGATGGTGGTTTTAGAAAATGAAATACAACTACCTTTAAGTTATAAATATAAAAATTCTGTAAAAGAAGCTTATCAGGAATATAAAATACGATGAAATTATTTCTAGATATTATTTATGTTTTGATAGAAAATTTAATTTATGTGATGTATCTTGATTTATTCTTTAAAAATAGAGAAGAGGTAAAGTATAATAAAATATTCTTTATAGTATTTATGAGTTTTTTATCTTTAATGATGAATAAATATTTTGCTATAAGTTATGGAGGCGTTATCTTATTAATTATAAGCTTAATATATATTCATCTTTTTTATGATGGTGACATTTATAATAAGATAATTAAACTTATTTTTGTGAATGTTAATATGTTACTTATTAATGGATTGTGTATGTTTTTATTAAATCAACAATCACTATATTATATTGTTTATGCTTATGATGGATATTTAGGATATTTGATTACTTTTATTTCTAAGGGAATATGGTTGATAGAATATTTTTATTTAAAAAAGTATTTGAAGAAAGAGTTTCAATTAAATAAACATATTTGGTTTTTTGTTATGATAACACTTGTAGCTATTATTTTTTTAGATCTTTATACTTTTAATGAATATCTGATGAATCAAATGCGTTTATCATCGATTATTTGTTTGTATGTAGTTTCATTAATGATGATTGTATTGATTTATATATTATGTTTAGAAATGACGCAGTACTATCAACGTTTAATGAATCGAAAAATTCATGAACAAGCATTACAGTATGAAGAAACACTTGTGGAAATTGCTAATCAAAAAAGTAAAAAATATAACAAAATTATTCATGATTATAAAAAGCTTGTTAAAGATTTAAAAGAAAATCAGGAAATTGAACTTCAAGATATATCATTAGAAATACCGACAGAGGTTATTCACACAAACAACATTGTGTTAAATTATGTTTTTAATCGGTATACAGAAATCATGAAGGAACATCAGATTGATTTTTATGGAACTTATTCTGATCAAATTTATCAAGGTGTTTCTTCTTATGACTTAGCCACTATTTTAAAATTTTTATTGGATCATGCGATTGTTCTTAGTCAAAAAACAACACATAAAGCAATTCATTATACGATAGAAAGTCAAAGATATTATACAATTATTAAGATAAGATGCTTGATTGAAAATGGGATTGTCGTTGATCATCATTTTAAGAAGAATGAATATTTGATAGAAGAAATATGTAGAAAATATAATGGGAAAAAATTGTCAAAAATAGAAGATAATCAGTATATATTTGGATGTTATTTAGAAAATAGTGGCGATTTGCTATAAAATGTCGATTGTGCTATGATAAACGAGAATTAACCAGCATATGGAGGATGATTATGAAACAAAACAAATTTATGCGATTTATGACATCCAGAGCACTTATTTTGACATTACAAGTTGTCGCATCTGGTGTCCTTTTATATTTTGTGTATTTAACAAAATTATTACCTGTTAAATACTTTGCTATTTTAGCTGCTGTTTTGGCAGTATTGGTTTTATTATTTTGGATTATTATTCAAACAGGAAAGAAAAAAATTGTTGAAGGGAAAACAAGTAAAAGAACTATTATTTCTAAAGTGTTGAGTTTAATTGTTTCAATTGTTTTAGTAATTGGAAGTACTTTTGCTGCAAGAGGGAATACTTTCTTAAATAATGTACAAACAACAACTCAAAAATACGCTATCAATGTCATTGTTTTAAAAGATAGTAATTATGGAACAGCATCACTTGATGGTTTAAAAGGTGTTAATTTTGGTAGATCATATGAAAAAGAAAAAGCTACATTAAATAAAGCTTTAGCACAAATGGAAGAAACGATTGATACACAAAAGTATACGACATATGATACATATTCTCAATTAGCAGATGCTCTTTATAATAAAGAAGTAGATGCAATTGTTGTTGGAACACAATATAAATCAATGTTAGAGTTAAATCATGAAGGTTTTGATGAAGAAACAAGAATTGTAAAAACATATGAATTTGATAAAAAAGCAAAATCAGTAACAACAGCAGTAACAGATGTAACTGAAAAGCCATTTAATGTATATGTAACTGGAATCGATACATATGGTTCTGTATCAACAGTATCAAGAAGTGATGTTAACTTAATTGTTACTGTTAATCCAAAAACTAAACAAATCTTAATGACAAGTATTCCACGTGATTGTGAAATTGAACTTCATAAAAATGGTAAAATGGATAAATTGACACATACTGGTATCTATGGTGTTGAAGAGACTATTTCTACGATTGAAGACTTTTTAGATTTAGATGTTAACTATTATGCAAGAACAAACTTTAGTGGTATTACAAATATTATTGACGCATTAGGCGGAGTAACTGTTGATTCTGATTATGAATTTACAACAAGACATGGTAACTATCATATTGTAAAAGGTGAAAATGAATTAGATGGTGATAAAGGGCTATGTTTTGTAAGAGAAAGATATAATTTACCAAGTGGAGATTATGATCGAGGACGTAACCAACAAAAATTATTAAAAGCAATGTTGAATAAGGCAATGTCACCAAAGATTATTACTAATTTTCAAAGAATCTTAACAGCAATCGAAGGATGCTTTGAAACAAACATGTCTTCTGACGAAATTAAATCATTAATTAATATGCAACTAGATGATAATGCTGAATGGGATGTTTTCAATGTACAACTTGATGGAAAAGGGTATATGACAGATCAAACTTATTCAATGCATGGTACATCAATCTATGTTATGAAACCTTACGCATCATATGTTAAAAAGATTACTAAACTTATTGATTGTGTTGAAAACGGTGATAAGATAACTGAAAATGATGTAAAAGATTTAGGTGGAGAATAGTAGAAAATTTAGAATGGATCCATAAGATCCA
>ENA-OQCS01001854-OQCS01001854.1-human-gut-metagenome-genome-assembly--contig:-NODE-1854-length-10148-cov-1.858298_pt1 | contig 10148 bp, 13 predicted proteins | sample MGYA00242757_ERZ504575 | MGnify/ENA primary metagenome ERZ504575 (study PRJEB26092, sample SAMD00036297) | human gut metagenome | host: Homo sapiens | study: EMG produced TPA metagenomics assembly of... | reverse complement strand
CTGGGAACAGACAGAGGCAAGGTTGACATTTTGTAGCAGGTGTCGGTACAGGCGGAACAATCACAGGTGTCGGCGAATACTTAAAATCACAGAATCCTGATGTAAAGATTGTTGCTGTAGAACCGGCATCCAGCCCGGTACTTTCAACAGGTACAGCAGGTCCTCACAAGATTCAGGGAATCGGCGCAGGCTTTGTTCCGGAAGTGTTAAACACAGATGTATATGATGAAATTATCACAATCGAAACGAAGATGCGTTTGATGAGGGCAGAAGATTTGCAGTCAGCGAAGGTATTCTTGTCGGTATTTCATCCGGTGCCGCTTTAAAAGCAGCTTCTATTTTAGCTGCAAGACCGGAAAATAAGGGCAAGACAATCGTTGCATTATTACCGGATTCAGGTGACAGATATTTATCAACACAGTTATTTAACCGCTAAGGAGCCGCAGAAAAACTCATGGAAAACAGAATTGAAAAAATAAAGAAAATGCAAAAGGAAAAAGATGTTGTCATTCTGGCCCATTATTATGTGGACGGTGCCGTACAGGAAATTGCGGATTATGTAGGAGATTCGTTTTATTTAAGTAAGGTTGCCACACAGGTTACACAGCAGAATATTTTATTCTGCGGTGTATCCTTCATGGGCGAAAGTGCCAAAATTTTAAATCCGGAAAAGAATGTGGTAATGGCAGATGCCCACGCAGACTGCCCAATGGCACATATGGTTACGGTAGAACAGATAGAACAGGTCAGAAAAGAAAATCCTGACGTTGCCGTAGTCTGTTATGTCAATTCAACCGCAGAAATTAAGCAGTGTCCGATGTCTGTGTGACATCATCCAATGCCGTGAAGGTTGTAAAAAATCTTCCGGAGCAGAATATCTTTTTTGTGCCGGATAACAATTTAGGCAGATATGTGGCAAAACAGCTGCCGGAAAAGCATTTTATCTTCCATGACGGTTTTTGTCATGTACATAAGAGTATTCATGCAGAAAATGTAAAGGCAGCAAAGGAAGCGCATCCGGAAGCACTGGTGCTTACGCACCCGGAATGTACGGAAGATGTTATCGAACTTTCGGATTTTGTAGGCAGTACATCAGAAATTATTGATTACGGACAAAGAGTGTTGCCGACCGTTCTATTATCTGCACGGAAATGGGAGTGTTCTTTGAGTTACAGCAGAAGAACCCTGAAAAGAAATTTTATTCAGTCGGACACAGACAGTTCTGTCCGAATATGAAGAAAGTGACATTAGAGCGTGTCGAAGAAGCACTTGAAAAAATGCAGCCATACGTTGAAGTTCCGCAGGATGTATTGGAGGCAGCCGCAAAGCCGTTAAAGAGAATGTTAGAGCTGGCGGCAAAGTAAATAAGTGGCAAAGCAGCCTGTATGTGCCTGCCGGGGGAAATATCCGGTGGGTGTATGCGGGCTGTTTTTTACGCTTTGGCATAGGTGAGGATGAGTTTAAAGTCGTTTTTATGGTGTAAGGGCTATTTGGATGCTTCCAACGCTTCGAATGCTTCCTTCATGGCAAGCAATTCTTCCTTGATCTGTTTCAACCTGTTTACGATCTCTTCGTGGCGTATCGTTGTCTCCGGGTTCTCTTTCAGCTTTTGCCGGGCACCCGCCAGTGTCATCCCTCTTTCTTTCACCAAGTGGTAGACCAAGCGTATCGCGTCGATGTCTTCCTGCCGATAGGAGCGGGTTCCTTTGCCTGTCTTGCGTGGACGTATTTGGTCGAATTCCTTCTCCCAAAAGCGCAGGGTAGACTCGTTGACGTCGAACATCTGCGCCACCTCGCTGATGGAGAAATAGAGCTTTAGATTTTTATCTTTATTTAATGCCATCGTATTAAACAATGTTTAATCCATTACCTGGCCGTGATTTTCGGCAATCTGTATCATACGGTCGTATTCTTCCGGAGTCAGGTCCATGTAGTAGTACTTGGACGGGTTGTCGTATTTGCCGCGGACGATCACCTCGTAGTGAAGGTGCGGGCCGGTGGATTTCCCTGTATTTCCCACTTCTCCGATTACTTCTCCGCGCTTTACTTTCTGTCCGACACGCGCCCGGAACTTGCTCAGGTGGCCGTAAAGCGTTTGGAATCCGTGCCCGTGATTGATCATCAGGCAGTTTCCGTATCCCTGTTTCCAGGCGGCAAAGGTAACGACTCCGTCGCCGGTTGTCATAGACTTCCGTGCCCACTTTGGCGGAAAAGTCCATGCCTGAGTGGAAGCGGGGAGTACGGTAGATCGGGTCGATACGCACACCGTAGCCGGATGCCGTACGTTTCAGGTCCTTATTGGCAATCGGCTGTATGGCGGGAATACATTTGCTTCGTTCTTCCTGGTTCTTGCCCAATGTGATCAGCTCCTCCAGCGAGTTGGATTGGACATAGAGCTGTTTGCTCAGCATGTCCATCTTCCGGGTGGTCGAGACGACCAGTTCGGGGTTGGACAGGTTCATCAGGTGTTCATACCGGTTGGTCCCGCCGAAACCGGACTTGCGGACGGATTCGGGGATCGATTCCGCCTGGAAGATCGCCCGGTATAAGTTCTCGTCGCGTTGCTGTATGTCATCCAAGACTTCCAGCGCATTGTTCAGGCGCAACGAAAGCACTTCGTATTGTGTCTGCAACAGCTTGTTCTCCTTCTTTAAAAGTGATTCGACCGGCGAGTCGAACGTGCGAGAAAAGATAAAGAAAATGCCTACGCCGATCACGATACCGATGCTCAGGTGGCGGAGCACACCGAAAAAACGGTCTTTGGCGGAGGGGTAAACGCGCTCGTAACTGAGCGTGTTGGGGTTATATAAGTAATATGTTTTTCTGCTTTTAAATAGTTTCATCAAATATTTTCTTGCTTGGATACGTGCAAAAATAATAATTTGCTGTACTTTTGCAAATTGTTTTCAGAATATTAACGAGACTATATAGAATAGATTATGTTGACAGCAAAAGAAATCCGTGAATCATTTAAAGACTTCTTCGCTTCCAAGCAGCACCAGATTGTGCCTTCTGCTCCGATGGTTGTGAAGGGCGACCCTACATTGATGTTTACCAATGCAGGTATGAACCAGTTCAAAGATATAATCCTGGGGAACGTACCCCGTAAATATCCACGTGTCGCGGATTCACAAAAGTGTCTTCGTGTGAGTGGAAAGCATAACGACCTGGAAGAGGTCGGACACGATACGTATCACCACACCATGTTCGAAATGTTGGGAAACTGGTCGTTCGGCGACTATTTCAAACAGGAGGCGATCAACTGGGCATGGGAATACCTGGTCGAAGTGTTGAAACTGAATCCCGACCGTTTGTATGCCACCGTGTTCGAAGGAAGTCCTGCCGAAGGCCTTTCGCGCGACGACGAGGCTGCCGGCTACTGGGAGAAGTCCTGCCGAAAGCTCATATCATTAATGGCAACAAACACGATAACTTTTGGGAAATGGGTGATACGGGGCCTTGCGGTCCTTGTTCCGAAATCCATATCGACCTCCGTCCGGAAGAAGAACGTGCCGCTATCCCCGGCCAGGACATGGTGAACAAAGACCATCCGCAGGTGATCGAAATCTGGAACCTGGTGTTCATGCAGTACAACCGAAAGGCCGACGGCTCGCTCGAACCGCTGCTGCCCGTGTGATCGATACCGGTATGGGATTCGAACGTCTCTGCATGGCTTTGCAGGGTAAGACATCCAACTACGATACGGACGTTTCCAGCCGATCATCAAAGTGATTGCCGATATGGCGGGTACTGCTTATGGCAAGGACAAACAACAGGACGTGGCTATGCGTGTAATCGCCGACCATATCCGTACGATCGCTTTCGCGATTACGGACGGCCAGTTGCCTTCCAATGCAAAGGCCGGTTATGTCATCCGTCGAATCCTGCGTCGTGCCGTCCGTTACGGCTATACGTTCCTGGATCGCAAAGAGTCCTTCATGTATAAGCTGTTGCCCGTACTGATCGAAACAATGGGAGACGCCTATCCCGAACTGATCGCGCAGAAGACGTTGATCGAGAAGGTGATCAAGGAAGAGGAAGAATCTTTCCTGCGTACGTTGGAAACCGGTATCCGTTTGCTGGATAAGAAGATGGAAGAAACAAAGGCTGCCGGAAAGAACGTGATCAGTGGCGTAGATGCCTTTACATTATATGACACATACGGATTCCCGTTGGATTTGACCGAGTTGATCCTGCGTGAGAACGGCATGGAAGCCAATATCGACGAGTTCAACGTCGAGATGCAGAAGCAGAAGGACCGTGCCCGTAACGCTGCCGCCATCGAAACCGGCGACTGGGTGGTGCTGAAAGAGGCGGATGCAATTTCGTGGGTTACGACTTGTTCGAATGCGATGCCGAAATCCTGCGTTACCGCCAGATTAAGCAGAAGAACAAGGTCTTATATCAGATCGTTCTGGACCAGACTCCGTTCTACGCGGAGATGGGTGGACAGGTCGGCGACACCGGTTGGTTGATTGCCGACGACGAGACGATCGACGTGATCGACACGAAACGCGAAAACAACCTGCCTGTACATCTGTCACTAAATTGCCGAAGGATGTGACGGCGACTTTTACTGCCAAGATCAACGAGAAGAAACGTATCCAGTGCGAATGTAACCACTCTGCCACTCACCTGCTGCATGAGGCGTTGCGTGAGGTGCTGGGAACACATGTTGAACAGAAAGGTTCTTATGTATCTCCCGACTCTTTGCGCTTCGACTTCTCCCACTTCCAGAAGGTGACGGACGAAGAAATTCGTAAGGTGGAAAAGCTGGTGAGCGAAAAGATCCGTGCCAACTATCCGCTGGAAGAGCATCGCAATATGCCGATTGCCGAAGCGAAAGCATTGGGCGCTATGGCTCTGTTCGGTGAAAAGTATGGCGATGAAGTCCGTGTGGTCAAATATGGCAACTCTATCGAATTGTGCGGTGGTACGCATATCCCTGCGACCGGCATGATCGGTTCCCTGCGTGTGGTCGGCGAAAGCTCCATCGCGGCAGGCGTGCGCCGTATCGAAGCGGTAACGGCCGAAGCGGCTGAAAACTACACCTTCATGTTGCAGGATTCCCTGCGTGAACTGCGTGCGATGTTCAACAATGTGCCGAACCTGTCTCAAACCATCAAGAAGGCCATCGAAGAGAATGCCGAACTGAAGAAGCAGGTAAGCGACTACGTGAAAGAGAAAAGTGCAGTTGCTCAAGAAAGAACTGATCGCAAAAGCCGTTGAGCGCAATGGTGTCAAAGTGATCGCTTTCCGTGGCGAAGCCAGCGTGGATGCCATCAAGGACCTGGCTTTCCAGATCAAGGGGGAAAGCAATACGGAGGAAAAGGTTTTCTTCGTGGCTGGAATCAAAGACGGTGAGAAATGCGCGTTGATGGTTATGCTGAGCGAGCCGTTGGTGGCTGAAGGCTTGAATGCCGGCAAACTGGTGAAAGAAGCGGCAAAACTGATACAAGGCGGCGGAGGCGGTCAGCCTCATTTTGCAACAGCCGGAGGTAAGAATGTGGCCGGACTGGGTGAAGCCATCGAACATATCTTGGACGCAGCCGGTCTGAAATAAGAAGAAAGAGACGTTCCCCTGCAGGAAATGATAGTTTCATGCAGGGAAAACTTTGTTCCATGCCTATGAAGCTTTTGTTCCATAGGCATGGAATTTTCTTTTCCCTGTTTTGATAATCGGATAACATATAATACCTTTGTCGCAACGATTATAATAAAAAAGGACATTATGGCCGCTCAAAAAGTAGTAATCAGCAAGGATCTCAAAGCCGATTTGCAGGCATTCTTTGCTTCCATGAGTTATGATAAACTCTTTATCCTGACCGATACGAACACGCAAGAAAAGTGTTATCCGCTGATAAAAGATATCCCAGCTTTGCAGGATACCCCGGTCATTACCGTGCAGGCGGGTGATACTCATAAAGACATCGAACAGGTCGCCTATATCTGGTCGCGTCTCTCGAACGAAGGGGCTTCCCGAAATTCGCTTTTGGTCAATCTGGGCGGCGGTATGATTACCGATATGGGAGGCTTCGCCGGTGCGACTTTCAAACGCGGACTGCGGACCGTCAATATCCCGACTACCTGATGGCTTCTGTCGATGCGGCCGTGGGGGAAAGACCGGGATTAACTTCAACGGTTTGAAGAACGAGGTCGGCTCTTTTTATCCACCCGAATGTGTCTTTATCGATTGCGAGTTCTTGCGTACGCTCGACCGCGACAACCTGCTTTCCGGCTATGCGAATGATCAAGCATGCGCTTATCAGTTCGATGGATATTTACGCTTCCGTCCTGCTGTTCGACCTCGACGCGAAGATCGATTATGCTTTTCTGAACAGGATGGTCGCCCAATCCGTAGCCGTAAAGGAACGTATCGTGGAGGAAGACCCGAAAGAGCACGGCATCCGTAAGGCGCTGAACTTCGGCCATACGATCGGTCATGCCTACGAAAGTTTGTCCTTTAAGAAGGACCGTCCTTTGCTGCACGGCCATGCTGTTGCCGCCGGTATTGTCAGCGAATTGTACCTGTCTCATAAAGTATGTGGTTTCCCGATGGAGAAACTGAGTCAGGTCGTCTATTATTTGAAGGAGTATTATCCGGCTTTCGTGTTCGATTGCAAGGATTATGATACCTTATACGAGTTGATGACGCACGATAAGAAGAATGAAGCGGGAATCATCAACTTCACCTTGCTTTCTCAAGTCGGTGATGTTCAGATAAATCAGCAGGTGAGTAAGGAGAAAATTCTCGAATCCCTGGATTTTTATCGTGAAAGCTTTGGAGTATAACGAAAAATAGTTACCTTTGCAGCCGTAAAACAAAAACGGGGTGTAGCTCAGCCCGGTTAGAGTACGCGTCTGGGGGGCGTGTGGTCGGAAGTCGAATCTTCTCACCCCGACAATAGCTGAGTAAATAAAAAGAGACTTACTTGTAAAAGTGAGTCTCTTTTTTATTCTTTATTTGTTCATCTGCTCCAACAGGTGGGGAGCGCATTTGAAATGAATGATGGTCCTGGGAGACAGCTGTACGGCTGTACCGTTTTTCAGGTTTCGTGCTGGGCGGCTGGATTGAAAACGAGGTTTGAATGAGCCGAAACCATGCAGGCAGATTCTTTGACCTCCTTTGACTTCCTGGATAATTAGTTTTTGCATTTCATCGATTGTCCGTTTGACATCTTTTTTGTTTAATCCTGTTTTTGAGCCAGGATATTGATAAGCTGACTTCTGTTCATTTTAGTTTCGTTTGTAATAAAGTATATTTCGTTCTATATGAAAATCCATTAGTGCCGGTCGGGTATAGTTTTTCTTGTGAAAAATAATTTTACCCACCTCTTAAACCGGAGATTCAATGTTTTGTTCGGGAGGAGTTTATAAAGAAAATTAATGCGGATATCTCCGTAAAATGAAAGGTTTTTGATAAAAATGAAGGGGAGGGTTTGCTGGTTAAGGTGTCTGTGGAAAAGCAAAAATGAAATAGCCATAACAATCGTTATGGCTATTCCATTTTTTTATAATATGTCGACTTTCAGCTTCTTACCAGATTATCTGCGGCAAGAATTGGAGATCGTTTTTTTTAGTTCAACGATATTGATGGGCTTGGTGATAAATCCGTTGCTTCCGGCAGCACGGGCGGCTTCCATGTCATTTTCGAAGGCATAGGCGGACTGCATGATAATCGGTATGTTCGTGTCTTTCTTTCTAATCTCTTTCAGAGCTTCTATACCATTCATTTCCGGCATTTTTATATCCAGCAAATCAAATCGGCTCCTTTTTCAGCAAAAACTTTCAATAGCTCCAGGCCGGTTCTGGCTTGCAGAACGTTACAGTGTCTTTTTAAGATGGTTTTTAATAGTAGGAAATTACTTTCCTCGTCTTCTGCGATCAGAATAGTTACATTGTAGTTGTCTTCGTTCGTGCCCATATCTTTTATATATCTGTGAACAAATTTCAGCATTAATTTTTACATAACCAAATAGAATAGAACTTATTCTATGTTTGGAGGTCCGGTTCTCCTTGCTCATCATGGAATATCGTGAGACTGGGATCGGATTTGTTTTCATGTTTATTGAAAATAAAAGGCTTGAAAGGTTGAAAGATCCGAGGATGTTTGTATATTTAGTGCATGAAACGAAGCAGCAAGATTAAACTTACCGCTTTGAGGAATGGTTATTAATGAAGAACAAGTATAACTTTTAAATCAAACATCATGGGAAAGAGTCAATTAATTCACAACAACGAGTTTCATTTGATCAGTAAAGCTGAAATTCGCAAAGCTACAGGTAATTGGTAGAATCATTGAATCTGGCGGCCGGTTCAACGGACGGGTTCGATATTTATAAGGTAGTGGACGCTTATTTTACGGACCTGGACAAGCGTCATGAAGTGAATGCTTTGTTGGGTATCAGCGAAAGTTGCCAATATTACGGTGAACAGGAACAGGTAGAGGAAGTGATCAAGGAGGTAGACTAAGAGCACTTTCTCTATTCTTTTTCAGGCAATAAAAAGGAGATATCCGGATGGACATCTCCTTTTGTTTTATTTGAAAAGACGGTAATTATTTACCAGCCAATTTTTCTTTCAGGGCAGCGAGTTCTTCAATGTCACCCAGTGTAGTCTTTTCAACCGGACCGGTTACCATTGCAGATTCTTCTTCTTTCTTTCCACCGCGTTTTGCAGATGATTTCTTTTCGCCAGTTTCTTTCTTAGCGCCTTTCTGTTCATCTTCGAAGATACGGCTGTGAGAAGGATGATTCTCTTAGCTTCCTTGTTGAATTCGATCACCTTGAACTGCAGTTTTTCGTCTACAGCAGCCTGAGAACCGTCTTCTTTTACCAGATGTTTCGGAGTTGCGAAACCTTCTACGCCGTAAGGCAGAGAGATTACAGCACCCTTATCCAGTACTTCGATGATTGTTCCTTCGTGGATAGAACCTACAGTGAAGATTGTTTCGAATACATCCCAAGGATTTTCTTCCAGCTGTTTGTGACCTAAGCTCAAACGGCGGTTTTCTTTGTCGATTTCCAGAACCTGAACTTCGATTTCAGCACCGATCTGAGAATTCTGACGGGTGTTTGATTTTCTTTGTCCAAGACAGGTCAGAGATGTGGATCAAGCCGTCTACGCCTTCTTCGATTTCTACGAATACACCAAATAGTGAAGTTACGAACTTTAGCCATGTGACGAGAACCTACCGGGAAGCGAGATTCGATATCTTCCCACGGATCAGCTTTCAGCTGTTTGATACCCAATGACATCTTACGTTCGTCGCGATCCAGGGTCAGGATAACAGCTTCGATTTCGTCACCTACTTTCATGAAGTCCTGAGCAGAACGCAAGTGCTGTGTCCAAGACATTTCAGAAACGTGGATCAGACCTTCTACGCCCGGAGCGATTTCGATGAATGCACCGTAGTCAGCCATAACGACAACTTACCTTTACTTTGTCACCTACTTTCAAGTTCGGATCCAAAGCATCCCAAGGATGCGGAGTCAGCTGCTTCAAGCCGAGAGCGATACGCTTCTTTTCATCATCGAAGTCAAGGATAACCACGTTGATCTTCTGATCCAGCTGAACGATTTCTTCCGGATGAGAAACGCGGCCCCAAGACAGGTCTGTGATGTGAATCAAACCGTCTACGCCACCCAGGTCGATGAATACACCGTAGGAAGTGATATTCTTGACTGTTCCTTCCAGTACCTGGCCTTTTTCAAGTTTGGAGATGATGTCTTTCTTCTGCTGTTCAAGTTCAGCTTCGATAAGAGCTTTATGAGATACAACAACGTTCTTGAATTCCTGGTTGATCTTAACGATCTTGAATTCCATTGTCTTACCTACAAATACATCGTAGTCGCGGATCGCTTGACATCGATCTGAGAACCCGGCAAGAATGCTTCGATACCGAATACGTCAACGATCATACCGCCCTTCGTACGACATTTAATGTAACCTTTGATGATTTCGTCTTTTTCAAGAGCTTCGTTTACACGATCCCAAGAACGTGTAGCGCGTGCTTTCTTGTGAGACAGGATCAGCTGTCCTTTTTTGTCTTCCTGGTTTTCGATGTAGACTTCTACTTCGTCACCAATTTTCAGATCCGGGTTGTAACGGAATTCTGCCATAGATACAACGCCATCTGATTTGAAACC
>ENA-OQCS01001853-OQCS01001853.1-human-gut-metagenome-genome-assembly--contig:-NODE-1853-length-10150-cov-2.050185_pt1 | contig 10150 bp, 11 predicted proteins | sample MGYA00242757_ERZ504575 | MGnify/ENA primary metagenome ERZ504575 (study PRJEB26092, sample SAMD00036297) | human gut metagenome | host: Homo sapiens | study: EMG produced TPA metagenomics assembly of... | reverse complement strand
CAGGACAATATCGTCAGCAAGTCGGTCAAGATAACGGGAGAAAACACTTTCCATTATCCGGACAGTTTGGAGAATGTCTGTACACCAAATGAAATACAGCTGATTGCGGATGAATACAATTTTACCAGCAAAGATACGGAGCGTGAATGGTCTTATCTTTCCTCTTCTGGAGACTGGGTAAGGATTCCCGGTGTACAGAAGAATACGCTTACCATCAAGCCGGATTTTGAAGGCTGGGAAAACAGAGATACATTGACTATCATGTATTCTGCCATGTACAATGAAAAGGAATACAAGGATTCTTTTACCATCAATAAGTTATATGACGGGGATGATGCGTATTCTTTGTATATCGAATCAAGTAACGGTCAGATATTTAAAAATGGGATCGGAAAAACGACACTTACGGCATATGTGTTCAAGGCAGGAGAAGACATAACGGACAAGATAAACCCTTCAGGATTTTCTTGGACTCGGACAAGTAAAGATGCAGAAGCCGATGCAGAATGGAACAGTATTCCTCGAATTGGCAGGACTCTGGAAATTACAGGAGATGATGTTTATAGTAAGGCGGTCTTTGATTGTCGTGTGGATTTGAAACTAACCTATATATAGAAACAGAGGAAAACATTCTCTTGCTAAACCAATTTCCCTCTCATATTCTATTTATTATAAAATCAAATTTTAAATATCATACAAATCAAATTTCAATTATGGCTCAAAAAATAGCAAGAGGTCAAGTAACCATTATTGACCAGAACGATGCGGTTTCGATTCAGGCGTTCATTTCTTCCAATTTGGCTCTGACACAGATTTACAACAAGGATAACAACTCATACACCCCGAACTGGACATCGGGGACAGGGCTTATCCTAACACCATCTTTTGCCGGTGGATCAGTTGATAAAATCACTTCTGTGGGTAATGCTGCCAGCCTTACTTCGGGTGTTAAAACTGGTTCTATTAAATGGTACAAAAACAATACTCTTATTGTTTCCGGACAAGACGGGTGTACTATCGGTGCGTCAAGTGCCAAATACGCATTGACAATCAAGACCAACCACATGACCCTTACCGCCCCACAGGTTCAATATAAAATAGAGGGTATTTATATAGACGCAAACGGTTTGGAAATTCCTTTCTGGGCAACTATCCAGTTCACACAACACCAAAGCGCAGGTGCTACAATTGCAGCTATCGCCTATGCCCCGGACGGAGTGATCTTTAGAAACGATGAAGTAAAAGCACTTAGGGCGCATTGTGATTTGTGGCGTGGTGCTACGATTGATACAAGCAATGTTTCTTATGCTTGGGGTATCAAGGATAATAGCGTATTTGCTCCGACCACGGTTAAAACAGCGGCAAATACGGGAGCGACAAGCATCGTGTTAAACAGCGTTGCCAATATGGAGCCGGGCACTCAAATTCAAATCGGTTCTGCTAAATACACAATCAAGACAGTTACAACAAATACAACTACCGTAACATTAACTTCCGCTCTTACGGCAAATGTGACGTAGGTGCACAGGTTACAAGTCCTTTTTATGACTCAATGTTAGGGTCTGGGTGGTCTCATCTGACTTCCACCAACCAAAGAGGTGTTACTGCCGGATGGACAACCAACGAAATCACCATTTCGGCCGATGCTGTATTGAACTTTGAGACTTTCAAATGTGCCATCAAGGATACAGACACAAGTTCTGGTAATGCTTCTGCAAACAAGGTCGTTTGTGATATTATCTCATTCTCTGATATGTCCGATCCCATTCAGGTATTCTTGGAAAGTACAAAGGGATTCACAATCAAAAACAACTCGAACGATGTGGATGTGAAAGCAATATTGTATCGAAACGGTGCGGAAATTGACGCAGAAGGCAAAGAATATACTTATTCATGGAAGCTGTACAACAATGCCGGTTCTGCGGTGCTTAAAACATATACCGGCAAAAACATTGTAGTGGCAAAAACAGATGTGACCGGAAAAGGGGCTTTGATCTGTGAAGTCTCAAAAGCATAATTTTTAATCACAAGGGCGGTAGCGACAAACTACCTGCCCTTTTTTATGCTATTCTTAGGTAAAATCAAAACCTAAAGAATAGAAATGGAAAAAGAAATCATAGCACGAGGACAAGCCGTGGTGGTTTGCCAAAAAGACGGATACACCATCAATCAATCTGTCGGAGAATATATATTTAATGCACTGAATAATGGCACAATACCAGTAACCACTAAAGTTGTTTCTACCATCAAAGTGACATCTGGAGACAACATCGTTACCAATTTTAAAATCGGTACATTCGACAAACCGATTGGATTTAACGCTATACATATCAATAACGGCGATAAAACCATAACCTACATTGTGACTGCCAACACTACGACACTGGCAGATAACGGAACAATCCCTATCCCAATCATCATAGAGGGAAATACATATACAATATCTTTCAAATGGGCAAAATCCAAAGATGGACAAAACGGTTCTGACGGAAAGCCTGGAACAGACGGATACACTGTGTCTGCTTCCAGAAACTCATATATTGTTTCCACTGACAAAGATGGTAGGATACACACTGCGGTAACTACAAATACGACAATTTCTATTCTGAAGGGAAGTACACCTGTCACTCCCACTATCGGGGCTTTACCCACGGTGGCAGGTTGTACTTTGTCTAAAAGCGGAGCTACCGTAACAATTGTTTTTAACGTAGGCACATCACTGGCAGAAAATGGGACTATTAGTATCCCGGTTGTTGCGGACGGAAAGAGCTTTGCTGTTTCATTTTCATACGCAAAAGCACGTGCAGGAGCTGCCGGAGCGGATTCTAATATGTTGGATTGGGTGAAAGATTGGAACAACAACAAAACTCAAATCAATGAAAATTCTGTCATTACACCTAAAATATTTGCCGGAACAAAAAACTCGAACGGAACATTGACGGGGGTTGCTATGGGTAAATTCTCTCTCAGCGTATTAAATTCATCCGGAGTTGTGACTACCGAAACAATCAATGGTATTTATGGATTCAAAGACGGATATAAGACGTTCTATGTGAACAATACGGGCGACGCTGGACTGGGAAGAGGGAATCAGTTTATCAGATATAATGCTACAACCGGAAAGATCGAGTTCGGTTCGGACGTTTCTCTCAATTGGACACAGCCTATTGAAACAATCAATACGGCTCTTGGAGGAAAGGGTTTCCCAAAACTGACCTATATTGATGGTAAAGGAATCTATACCGGAACTCTTACCGCTGAACAGGTCAATGCCGTAAATATAAATGCCTCCAGTATAAAAACGGGAATCCTATCTGCCGACCGTATAGCAGCAGGGAGCATTAGGTCTGACAAATTGGACGCAAATAGTATACAAACCAATATCATCAATACAGCCTATATCCAGGGATTGACACTCAATTTTACCAAAGGTACAATCGGAGGATGGACTATTGATGGAGATTCTATTTTCAGAGGTACAAAAAGCAATACGTCCGGGACTTATACTTCCGCTTCAGGTGCTATAACGATTGGAAGCAACGGAATCAGAGGTTTTAAATGGAAACTGGACTCTTCTGGGGCTGGCGCACTGGCAGGAGGTAATATTTCGTGGGATATTGATGGAAATGTTATGTTCGACAAATCAGTATCATTACAATGGACAGATTGCATTGATAAGGCATTAAAGAATGTTTCAGTTGAAACCAAAGCACTGGCAGAAGCATGGCAGACAAAAATCAATAAAAACGAATATCTAAAAATCCCAATCAAAACAGCTTTATTGAAAAATACAACCTATACTTGGTGCGGTGCAGGATGGGGGCTTGCTGAAAGTGATGATTATAACGATTTTAATGAATCAGTAAAACAATATACAATTGGCATTTATAATGCTACACAATTAAAATATGTTGTTCTAAAAAATGTATCGACCATTTTGCCTACGGAGCTTGAAAACTACGAGTCACAATTAAGAGGTAGTACATACTTAATGACAGACGATTCTTTTTTAGATACCGATTCTTTTGAACTGCATGTGTATTCGCATATTAAAGATAAGCCTGTTACAGCAAGCAATGGGTTATTTTTGTATGTGGCAGGTTTGGTTGAAGGCACTGTATTACCTAACCTACAACCAAGATTAACATATATTGATGCAACAGGCATTTATACCGGAACAATTCAAGCCCAACAAATCGTAGCAGGTACGATTTCAGCCCATCTTATTGGAGCAGAAAGCATCACAGCCAACAAGATTGCATCACGTACCATTACAGCAGATAAGATTCAGGCTGGAGCTATTACCGCAAACGAAATAGATGCCGATAGTATAAAGACCAATATCATCAATACCTCATACATTCAGGGGTTAACACTCAATTTTACCAAAGGTAAGATTGGAGGATGGAACATTGCAGAGAACGCAATCTCCAAAAACAGCGTTTCTCTGGGATCTGACGGTTCCATCACCAACGGTACGAAATGGAAACTGAACAATGATGGTTCGGGACAGCTTGCGAATGGCAATATTAAGTGGGACACACTTGGGAATATAATATTTTCATCATCTGGCTTGGTGATATAGCTAACCAAGGAGAAATATATGTTCGAGGAAGCTCTTATCAATACGCAGAAGGCCCCCAATTATATATAAATGGAAAAGAAATATTGATAAATCCTGGGTGGATGGAGAAGTTTTTGTCTTGTTGTTGTTAACCGCAATGATTTGTCGGTTGTGTCAATTGCATATTATGACACATACGCAGGAGAAGGTAACACATGTGATGAACTCGCTTCTGTCTTAAACAATCTTGATTCCAATAAACTTGTAATTTTAATATCAAACGATGCGATTACAGTTAACGATAATTTAAATAATGCAATAAAAAAATGTGGCGGCAAAGATTGGATTGGAAACGGTAAACGTTCAGCTTATGCGTTTATTGGAATATCTGGGGTTGGAGAAAACAACGGAATCTCCGCATATAAACATGCAGAAAGAAGTTGTGTAGAAATTTCCGTCAAAGTCATTAACGGTATTCCGCAAGGATTCAACACCGGAACCTTACAGCCAGCCAGATCAACGCTGCCAACTGTAATTTCACTCAGGGTAAAATCGGTGGATTCACTATTTACGACAAAAAAATATCCACATATAATAACCCAACAAACAATCATTACATTGAAATTCATAATACCGGTTACATCTGTAATTCAAGAACATCCGATCATAAGGATTATTGGGCACTGAATGCAGACGGATCTGCAAGTTTTGGTATGGGATCTACCACATTCCATGCTTCTGGAGGGTTCGTTATGACTGGAAATTCAAGTTCCAAATTCAATATTGACATCAGCGGAACCAATTTTTTCGTGTTAACGATGGCAGTATGGTTTCTGTACGTGGAGACGGAAGAACAGCATTAAGTGTATCTACCTATGGAAGCAATAATAGTACAAAAGGAATATCTGTATTATGTAACGCTTCTGGATATGGATATGCTATTGAAAGTTATGGAAATGTATTGTTGAACGCAAGAAGTGGTGAAAGAATAAGAATAAATGGATTACATATAAACACAAGAAGCATTTACTCTACAACATCTCTTAATTCCAATGATGATTTGGTAATTATACAACAAATATCCGTAGATGTTACCATAACATTACCTAATTGCCAAGACGGTAAAATCATTTATATAAAAAACCTTAGTTCAAGATGGTATAACATTAAAGGGACGATCATTGATGCGCCATCCCGTAATTCAGTGAGTAGTTTTCAGGTTAAAGACAATTGCGCACGTATGTTTATAAAATGTAGTAGTGGGGTGGCTAATGTTTTATTGCGGCTAACAAACAAAAGTATCTGCAATATATTATTCTTCAATAAAACAACAATTAAATACCGATTATATGGAAATTAAACAAGTGAATATTCAGACACAATGCGTCAAGACAACCGCCAATGCCAGATATGAAATCGAATACAACGTATCTGACAAATTGCTCACAAGAGTAAATGCCTCTATCCATAAATTAAAGCCTGAAGACACCGACGAGTATTTGGGAACAATTACTCTGGACGGAGACTATCTGTCTGGAACCTTCCCTTATAAAGAGGACATTGCGCCTAATAAATATTTTGAAGATTTCAGCACGATCATGGAAGAAATCAAGGAAGCCGTAGCCAAACAACCGGCTTATCTATCAAAACAAAAATAATCACCTAAATATATAAATTAAGCAATGGAACTATCAATCAAAGACAGGCTCTACATCCCAGGCTTTCTGCCTAAAGAAAACAACTTCAAGCAGTTCAATATCAAGAAGGAGATTCTGAAGAAAATCGAAATTTCAGAAGAAGAGCGTGCAACAGTGAATCTCAGACAAACACAGAAAACAACCGTATCGAATGGGATACGGAAAAAGACGTGCCGTTAGTGGTAGATTTCACGACCGAAGAAATCGAGTAACATGAAAGTGCTGTGAAAAAATATCAGACGAGCAATTGCCGATGATATGTGGGCTACAGTAGAGAAGTATACGACTCTGATTCTTCTAAATAATCATTACAACTATTCTTAAAAGCGTGCTCTAATCTTTTTAAAGAAGAGTGCGATCCCCCAATCACTCTTGTTGGTTGGGGGATTTTTGTTTAAAACCGATAATATGGCAAGACAGGATATTAACATGGATGTCGTATATGGAGAACTGGAGACCTCTGACAACCTGACCAACAAGATCATATACGATTTCAAGATATTGGAAGAACAAGCCGGGATGGACAATGACAACTATTGCTATTCCGAGATAGTAGTTTCTCCCAGCTTTGAAAAATCATATAAAGACGAAGATGGAATACATGTCAGGATTCCATATATAGCGGAATACAAAGAACTGATGGTGAGGTTCCGCATTGATTACGGCAACGGACATATTGAATATGTTTTGAACAAGAGAAACAATCAAATATGGTTTCCGGTATATCGTGGCGATACGGCAGACAAGAAAGATTCTATAAAGCTTTCCGAGTACAGATTGCTGAATGAGAACGGCAATTTCAATTTCATCTTGAAGGAAGGAAGCTATCTTTCGGTTTTCAGCGGTCATGAGACCGACTTGATAATTCGTGAGTCATTGGAACAGAACAAAGCGTTTCTACTTAAAGCATTTGCCGGGAATTTATATCAACACCCCACATCCGGGATCGGACTCATCGACTACCTGCATGGTAACTTTGAGAATACCGGACTGGCTCAGAAGTTACAAGAAGAATTTGACAATGACAAGGTAACAGTAGTCAATGCGTACATGGACTCGGTCTCCGGAGAATTGTCTTTAGAACTAAAAGAACAAAATGGGTAAATATATTGTAACACACGGACAAAACCTTTACGATGTAGCCCTGCATATATATGGTTCGATCGAAGGGGTTATTGACTTGATGATGAACAACACATCACTTTCCTTAGACCAGACATTGAAGGCAGGAGATGAACTTGTCTATACAGACGATTATACCATAAACAAAGATGTGACCGCATATTACAAGGTAAACGAAATCATGCCGGCAAACGGCGAGAGGCATGTTTACCCTAAATCCCCTACCCTACCCAGACTGATGGACATTTATATTGAGAATACCAGAACATCCATCGGTTTTGTAATCTCCGGTTCAGGAACGATAGAAATAGACTGGGGAGACAATACTGATTTACAGATTGTACGGTTATCCAAACAGGCTATTGAGTTTAACCACTTTTTCGACAACAATACCGGAACAAAAAGAAGAACTTGTATTTATGGGGATGAAAATGCCAGAATACAAAAACTGGATATTTCAAATATCAAGGATGCGGACATATATATCTTAAAGCCCATATATATTGAGCGTTTTGTAATGAAGAACATATCCACGACAATCGAATTTATTGCTTTGTCCAAAGGAATGTTTGAAATGGATTGTTCCGGCAGTACAACCGGCAGCTTGCTTCCTTTGTTGAGACAAAAGGAACTGAAAAGCCTGAATCTCCAGAATATCAAATGCAGCAGGAAAGCCATTGACGAATATTTGATCGGGCTGGTAAAGCAGCATTATGGAAGACGGAACTGTGAAATTGCAATGACAACTGTTCCATCCGGAGAATACAGGGAACCGCAAAGAGACGAGAATCTGAACTATATTGTTGGCTCCGGCATGGAAGCGGTCTGGGTTCTGACCCACGAACCGGCATGGAATGAAGCCGGGGCATGGAAGTTTATAATTAACGATACTATTTATACCTATACGCCACAAAATGAGTAGAACAATCAACGATATATATAAAGCAGCCGTAGAGGAAAGAAACAAGAGAATGGAACTGAAGGAGTTCAACAGTGACTCGAAGGTTCCATTCTAAACGGTATCACATGGACATTTGCAGCCGTGATACAGAGTTTTGAAATGCTGTTGGATGTATTTGCTATTGATATTTCAACCGTAATCAACAACAGAGTTAATGGAACTCCAAAATATTACGCCAACGCTTTGCTGCAATATCAAAAAGGAGACACGCTTGTGTTCGGGAAGACGGTCTGGCATTCGGATATGCGACCGTAGACGAGACTAAACGGATCATCACCCAGGTTTCCTATATAGAAAGCGCACAGGACGAGAATCTGGACAGTACGCTTATATTGAAGGTTGCAACCGGGGAACAAGGCAAACTTGCAAAGATACCGGAAGAAGAGATGCAGATGATTAACACATATATCAATCAGATAAAGTTTGCAGGAACAAGAATTTCGGTTATCAGTCGTGAAGGAGATGTCCTTGTTCCCAAAGTGACGGTATATTATGACGGTGCTGTAATCGAGGCTGAGATATACGACAATATAGAATCCAAGTTGAACGAATACATAATGAACATGGAATTTGATTCCAGTGTGTATACCTCCAAAATTCTTGAAGTGATTAAAAGTGCGGAACATGTAACGGATGTCTATATTGATCCGGAAGACGTGGCCGGACAGGGGATCTTCCTCGCTTGCTATGATGGAGACGGACATATCAGTCCCAGAAAATCGGAAGAGTCATGCAGACGGAATCCGGTTATCTAAGGCAGTCTTCCGGCAAGAATGAGGAAGCCGACATTCCCAATTTTAGAGAAGCAATCAAATTAGTGGTAGATACCAAATGAGATACAAGTTACCGATAGACAAACTGGTGAACCAACTTGTTCCGCATTATCTTGGAGGAAGAAAGTACATTCTTTTTATTCAGAGTTTGGTTTATCCGTTGAAAATAATAAATGACAGATTTATTGACTTTGCCAAAGAACGGCATATCGAAGCACGCATGACCAGTCAAGTGATGTATTTCGAGTGGTATCTGAACCATAAGTTCGGAAAATACTTGCGGACAAGAACGATCGGATATATATACAGGATTCTCAGACCATAGGAACAGATTTATATCGGGAATCCTCCAAATATGGCAAGCCGTTCGTTATCTGGAAAGACATGAAGGAATCCGAACTGACAGACGACCCACTTGAAAAGCCACGGGAGTTCTATTTTATCACGGAAGAAAAAGCGATCAATAAGGTAAGCTTCATGGTGTGTGTCCCCCGAATACAGGGAATCTCACAAAAGGAATTTGTCTATATGTTATCTTCTGTGGTAAACACATATAAAATAGCAGGAAAAACATATCTGATCAAAATCGATACCACACCTCCAGATATTTCGGTTCAGTCTGTTATCCTAAACAAAAACGTGCTTATCCTTAATGTTGGAGATGAAACTGAACTTTCTGTTAAGGTATTGCCGGACAATGCTACTGACAAAAAGATTATATGGCAAAGTTCTAATCAAAGTGTTGCAACGGTCATAGAAGGCATCGTATCTGTCATAGGTGCAGGACAAGCAAATATAACAGCAACAGTCGGTGGCAAGACCGCCACTTGTGAACTGATTGCTTCAAACCCTATTACTTAACCAAACATGAATTATGGCAATAAAAGGAAAACAAATCATAGAAGTTCCCGAACGGACATCTTTAACCGGAGAAGAATACATTCCGTTTCAAGACCGTTCAATAAATGGCAGGATTAAATCTTCTCTTTTAAAAGGGTTGAAAGGCGATAAGGGAGATCGTGGAGGAACAGGG
>ENA-OQCS01001852-OQCS01001852.1-human-gut-metagenome-genome-assembly--contig:-NODE-1852-length-10150-cov-2.054475_pt1 | contig 10150 bp, 9 predicted proteins | sample MGYA00242757_ERZ504575 | MGnify/ENA primary metagenome ERZ504575 (study PRJEB26092, sample SAMD00036297) | human gut metagenome | host: Homo sapiens | study: EMG produced TPA metagenomics assembly of... | reverse complement strand
ATTTGTCGTACCCAAGATTTCGGGAGCGTATAGCCGATCTCTATATCTTTCACTCGGAGAAAACTCATGTTTTCCAACCACCATGTAGAGTTTCGAACATTATTCTCGCTTTTCCCCCATGTCAAACGTGGGTAATATACATCTTGGCTTGGATTTTCAACGGTCCAACGGTCTTGATAGTTAGTCAGGATATTTCCCATGGCCCCCATTGTTTCACCAGGGGTAAACTTGTTGCTGCATCCTCCTTTAAATCCGTATGTCATCCCATTCCCTTGGAAGAATATGTTAAAATCTAGATTCTTATAGCGAAAATTGGCACCGAAGCCGTATACGATCTGAGGTTGTATGTTCCTCCTATGGCAGTCTCGTCCAATGAACTGACAACGCCATCCCCATTCACGTCTTTATATTTGATGTCACCGGGGCGAACCGACCGAATGTATGGGTAGGAATATCCTCGTTTACAACGTAACCGCCATTCTCGGCAATCAGATAATCTCCGTTGGCATCTTTTGGAAATCATCAAAAGTAAACAGGCCTTCGTCGACTAATCCAAATAACTGGTTGACTTTTTCGCCTGTCCGTTGACGATTCGTCCCCATGACGCCTAATGCCTCATCCTGTTCGATGATTTTGTTCTGGGCGTATGTAAAAGATCCCCGGAAGCCGACGTATAAATCTTTATTGATTTGTTTGTTTACGTTTAATGCTAGGTCGATCCCCTGATTATTTACTTTCCCATAATTAGCCCATGGTGTATTTCTAAATCCTGCTGATGTCGGAATATTATTTCGTGTCATAAAGATATTATATCTGTGTTCAAAGAAATAGTCCACTTGGAAGTCGATCATATTCCAGAGGCCCAATTCGAAACCTGCATTTGTTTTCGATACGGTTTCCCATGTCAGATTAGGAATTCCGAAATCACCTTCAAAGCGAGAATTCCGATGATAATATTGTCCGTTGGTTCCCCAGTCATAACCCGTTCCGTCTTCTCCCAATGTTGGCTGGTAAGCAAAGCGACGTCCGTCTAATTGGTCGTTCCCTGTCAAGCCGAATGAACCACGAAACTTGATTTTGCTGAACGTGTCTTTGTATGGTTCCATGAACTTTTCTTCCGAAAGCAAGTAACCAATTGCTACGGACGGGAAAAATCCGAAGCGATATCCTTTGGCAAAATTCTCTGATCCGTTATAACCGAAATTAAATTCTGCAATATATCGATTGTCATATGTGTAAGATGCTCGTCCGGCGATACCCATGCGGCGATAAGGTACGATGTCGTACGATTCTTCAAATTGCTGGTAATCCCGTTGGTTATACAAGAACAAACCTTCAACCTGATGTTTCCCGAATGTCCTTTCATAATTCAAATTTAGTTCTACATAAGTTGCTTTGTTTCCCCAATCATTATTTTCGGAAGTGCTCAAAAATTGTTGTCCGTAACTGGATATGTTCAAAATTAAATTACCATTTTCATCGCGTTGGGTAGCCGGTTGATACAAGTCTGGTGTTTTTGAACGAGTAACGCCTGACCAAGAATAGCGATCAAATGAGAAAATACCCTTTATTTTCAGTCCAGGAGTAATAAATTTCAAATCTTGCTCTAATGCGAACAACGATTCGATTTTACTTTGAGAGGTTGTTGCATATCCTTTTTGAGTAACCTGTACGTACGGATTCACTCGTTGATTGACTACTGGAAAATAGATATTATCATCTTCTTTATAATAGGCCGGATGTATGAATGGAGGGGTCTCGAATGCTCCCGAAAATGCATCATCGGAAGATATTGCCATTTTATTCATCTCCTGTAAATAGCCACCGACACTGACTGTCAATTGCGTTGTTTTTGTGATATTGATGTCTACATTCGAGCGTAAGTTGAATTTGTTTAGATGTGTTCCACTGTTCCAACTTTGACTCTTGTCGCGTTCGAAAATACCTTGTTCGCCATAATATGATCCGACCACTGCATAGCGTAAAATGTCAGAACCTCCGTTGACAGTAATATCTGCACGTTGATTCATGGCAAAATCTTTCGTAATCAGATCCATCCAATTTACATCCGGGTATAAATCCGGATCAGTTCGATTTATGTAGTGATCAATGGTTTCTTGCGAATAGGGAGATTGCTGTTGACCGTTATCTTTTGCTATTTCATTCAATAATGTCAGATACTCTGCTGAACCGATGTATTGGGGTAATTTTGTTGGTTTGAGTAAAACTTTGTTCGAAATGGACATTGACTGTAGGTTTTCCTAATTTCCCACTTTAGTTTGCACCAAATAACGCCGTTTGCTCCACGTACACCATAAACGGCTGAAGCAGATGCATCTTTTAACACAGAAAATGATTCGATTTCAGCAGGGTTCAACATCGAGTGTTCGTTCGATGCCGTCGACTAATACTAAAGGACTGGTTCCTGCTCCTTGGAAAGATGAAATACCTCGTATCCAGAAATTGGAACCGTCCGCTCCCGGTTCTCCTGATCGTTGCACGGCAATTACACCTGCCACATTTCCCGCCAAGTTGTTACTTAAGCACGTGTTGTCCCTTGGCTTAATACCTGAGGCTCGATTGTTGTAATCGAACCTACTATCGATGCACGTTTTTGAGAGCCATAGCCGACTACTACCACTTCATTCAAGCCTGTCGAAATTTCGTGCATGTTCAAGTTTATGTTGATTTGGTTACCAACAACAATTTCCTGCTCTTCAAATCCAATGTAAGTGAATACTAGTATAGAACTTCGACTTGGAACTTCTAAAAAATAGTTGCCATCTATATCTGTTGTTGTACCTATCGTTTGTCCTTTTATTACAATATTCACTCCAGAAAGTGGTTCTCCCTGGGAATCTCGTACTGTACCATTTATATGGATCCCTTCTTCTGTGAGTTTTTTAACAGTAGGGATTATTTCCTTTTCATGTCTATCTAACCATTTGCCATTGGCATGAAGATAATTTGTACCTGATAGCAATGCACACACGATACATGTTAATTGCAATTTTTGATTTAATTCATTTTTGATCATGTTTTTTACGGAATTATAGATTTTACGTTAACTGTTGTTACTTTTAACTGTGTTCTTTTTTTGTTTTTATCCCATAGGCTATTTTTTATTGATTATGAATTTCTACTTTAAGCATATTATTTAACTAATTATCTAAATGATGTCTCCATAGTCCTTGAGGAACTATGGAACTTATATATAGAAAGAATCTTATTATTCAATGTCTTAAATGTATGAGGAGTGGAAATTGTTATCATTACAATGTCTTTTTTGACATAGGAGAAAATTATTTTATTCCTATTGTTTTAAATGTTGAATTTATTTTGTAAAAAAAGTTGCTCATGTTAAATGGATTGTTTACGTTTGCAAAAACGTAGTATTTAATATACTCTATTATTAAGTTTTTTTTTCTGAAAGCTTTTTGTTTATTATTGGTGGAATTCCATAGTTCCTCAAGAACTATAGTTTGTTTATTATAGTGAGATGCAACGTTCTTTTTTGTATTAAAACCACGTATGTTGCCGGATCACCACATGGTCGGTTGTGCAGATATTTGGCTCTGTACGTCTCTTACCTCCCGAGTTTCGAGAGGCTGTTCAAGTTGTTTTTAACATTCAATACCTATTTTGCATATATCTGTGTGCGCTCGGTATTTAAAAGATACGCATTCTCTTGTGGCAAAAGCAAATGGTAGGAAAATAAAAAGCCCCGCTATTCCTAAGAATAACGAGGCCTTTTGGAAGCGAGCGGAAGACGGGACTCGAACCCGCGACCCTAACCTTGGCAAGGTTATGCTCTACCAACTGAGCTACTTCCGCAAAATATTGTTTGCTCAAACTTGTGTACTCGAAGCGGGACTGAACCCGCACAGCCGCAATGGCCAAAGGATTTTAAGTCTGTATGCTTTGAGTATATCTAAGCCTCATTCTTGTTTTGTAATTATCTTATAATTAATGCTTTATCTATAAAGCTGTTTCTTTTTATTTTTCGTTTTTGTTCTCTGGTTTACATTTTGGTTTACACACTGTTGTAGATCAGAATTGATTAATAAATAAGTTAATTTTCTCGATTTAAATATTATACCATATAAAGGAATAAGATACGTTTTTGAATTTCACCATTTGATAAATTCAAACTCGTATCTTGTTCCAATGTAAAAATTTTAATCTTCCAATATTCTATGCTTGCAGTAAAGGCTTCTTCACTCTCTGTGCTGGAAATAGGCATACCATTATCTAATTCAGTACAATATATTTTCTTCGGATATCCTTCTTCATCCAAATCATATTCATAATAAAGAGAATAACTACCACTTGTAATTGATGCTTCCAGATTTTTGGATGGATTCCCATATAATCCGCTGTAATATAAATAGAATGAATTATGTATAGCAATATCAAAATCACTATCGCCAAGAAAGGAATAGTCTAAAGTGTTGTATTCTCCAGAAAGCAATATTGATGAAATACCCACTTTGTTTGGGATACTCCCCGGTTCGATAAGGTAGGAGCATCTCCTTTTGTATTGGTAATGGCTACCAAATTACCATCTTCATATTGATAGGAAAAAAAAAGTCATCTTTGATTTTCAGATGACCACTTCCCCAATATTCAAAAATATCGTTCCAACCTTCCTTTTCATTGTAAATAAGTTTTCCAACGTATCCTGTTTCATTTATCTGAAGTATTTGTTTATATGACTGTCCATTGCAAGTGATTTCATTAATCACACCTTGTCTTTATAAGTCAATGTGGTAACGAAATCATATTTGAATAAATCAAACCATCCGTCATTTTCAATATGAGATTCAATTCGAGTAATACGTCCTTGTTCATCATAAGTTACTTTATCTTCAGTGAAAAGTCCTGAAGGTCGGTCTATTTTTAACGTCTTAATACGTTTATTTTTTGTCTCTGGTTTTTCAGGATCTTCTGGTTCTTCAGGTTCACTTGGCTTTTCTGGTTGTTCAGGTTTAATATCATCTTCCGGTTTAATATCTAATGGATCATTTCCACCACAACTCAGTAAGAAACATAATGCGATCAGCATAAAAGGTAATTTTCTAATCATATCAAATAAACTTTACCTTTCCTGTCCCCTTTGGAAAGATTAATAAATAAAAAAGGTGTGGGAACTGTATTTGCTTTATCTTATTGACGGGCTTCTCGCATTGCCTGTAGTATAGATAAAGCAACAGCAACCCACACCAGTTTTGTATATAATTTATCCTCACAGATAAGTATATATCAAATGATGCGGGTGCTATTGCTATCATCTTCATACTACTTTCAAATTTTGCGAGAATTTGTCAATAGAAGATAATTTCAATAACACCTTTCGTTAAACGTATGTCCTTCTATAGAGGTTCAACGCTATGAACTTGTAGAATTGCCACAAAGTTACGAAAAGTGTTTTATGTGTCAATGATTTAAGTTGAAATATTAACCATCTAAAGGAAAGACTGTCATAAGTCTGCAATATTTCTTCCTGTCTCAATCCCAAATACCTTTTTGTGATCGCCACACTGGAATGATTAAACAACTCCATCAACTTGACTAAAGCCAGTTCTGCGTTTTCTGCATTTTGGTTGTACACCTGCCTGCCAAATGTTTTTCGTAGGCTATGACAACTAAAATGTTGAACTTTCAGTTTGTATTTGGCTTTGATCTCTTTTAAGATCACATTGATTCTTTGTACTGAGTATGTTGTCCCCTTCTGGCTTACCAGTATAGGCGAATTAATCCCTATTGGCTGAATGTGATCGTAGCATTCTGCAATATGTCTTTTCAGTTGGGGATTAATCCTGATTGTACGGTTCTTCTTTGTTTTCTTTTCCTGCAAGGTAAACTCATCCACATTCAGAATATCTTTCCAACGTAATGACAATATATCAGAGATACGCAATCCCCAGAAACAACCTATCGCAATCAGCAAGGACATTTTATAATCTCCGTCCCTGCTTAATCTTCTGACCAGATTTGACATTTCATCCCATCTCAGATAATCCGCTGTTGTTTGTGCTGTATTTCAAACTCATAATATTCAGTTTTAATTGATTACAAATAAAAGTGATTGTTTTTTGTGTCCTCTCTTCTTCTTTGAATGGTAACTTGCTGAAAATCAAAAGAACATTCACTTTCAACAGAAGTGAACATTCTTTTTTGATTCTCATTGTTCCTTTATCGCCTTATACAAGAAGGTAAAAAGAAGGATAAACGGAATGATCGGATAGATTAACAACACTATCAAGTACACAATGGCGGCAATTAAGATATAAAGTATTATTTCCATATCTCACAATCTTAAATCCGTCCGTTTTCAGAATAACTGTAATAAGTCTCATCCGTTATGATAAGATGATCCAAAAGGTTGATACCGATCAATTTGGCAATCTCTTTTACTCTTTTGTCACTTGATCGTCTTGCATACTTGGTTGTATGTTTCCAGACGGATGATTGTGTGCCAATATGATGGCAGAAGCATTACCCAATATTGCAGCTGCATAATAATGCGTATATCCGCAGAGGTTTCATTCAATCCACCTTCTGAAATATGGCAAACGCCTAATACCTTGTTGGCTCTATTCATTAAAATGACTTTGAAAAACTCTTTGTACTGTATTGTTTCAGAATCAAATACAGATAAAAGGATTTTATAAGCATTTTCAGCGGATAAGATTTTCTCTCTTTCAGAGGCTTTAATCTTTGACTTGTAAGTGAGTTTCACTTCACATACCTTGTACTGACTTTCCATAATGATATAAATTTGATTTTTGTTGATAATTCCTGTGTATCGGCTTGGTTTTAATCCTTCGTAGTGTTGAGGATTACACCATATAAAAGAGAAGAGGAGTAAATACCGCAGTCTGTTGTTGAGTCTCTGTCCGTTAAAAATCTCTTTCCCTTGTTTCCAAAGTTCGATAGGCATTTATCCGTTTTCGAAAAAGAGATTCAGAGGTAGATCACTTGCATATTTTTCACTTCTCTATCACCTACTGAGGGGGGACTTTAAGATAAGTGCGGTTAAGCTCTCGTTTCATACATGAGAATTTGATCCATAGTGCTTTTTCAGAGTTGAGGTATGCTTTATCTCTGTAATTTGGTTTGAAGATGATTTATTTTTTCTTGATTCTCAGAATGAGTAACTTTGTTATGATTCAGAAGGAGATTCTTCACCGATTAAATTCGGCTCATATATAAATTGTGTGTAATGGGTGCTTTGAGAAATCAAGGCATCCATTTTGTGTTTGTATACAATAAAACCATTTAAAGAAGAACACTCCGAATTGGGACGATATTTCAACTTTAAATGGTTTAAGTATGAGAAACAAGATTGCCCTATTGATTCTCCAAAAGGACTTTGATGGCTTTAATGCTTCTTTGACGTTTCAAAGTGGGTATTCCTAATTTTACGATTGCTTCTCGTAGAAACGGGTATCTGGATTCAATCTCATCAATTTCTCCAAATAAAAGATTTTTTTCTTTCAATTCGATATACCGTTTTAAACATTCCCTGAATGTGGGGGTACATATGGCTTTATCAATATAATCAGCAGATACGGTTTCCCATTTTACGGCATTTGCTTTCATACCACTGCGCTCATATTCTTTTTTCAAGGCATAACCAGATTTATAAATACAGTACATGATTTTATGATTATATAATTGTATTTTTATCAGCATGTCGTTGACTGTGAACGAATCTGTTTTTTTGTCATATTTGATATACGAAGCGGATTTTTCTATTTCTTTCCGTTGTTGCTCTTTTGCTCCTTTTGATAAGTGAGCATATATTTGAACTCTCTCCTTTGCATATTGTAATTGTCTTTCCAAATCTCTCTCCATTTGTTTGTAAGTATCATAAGTATCAATCGAACGTGTATTAAAGATGTGTACCAGTTTGTTTCTAAAAGGATTCTCTTTGGTTCGTATTCTTCCTGCGATTTGCGGAATATCCATTTCAATGCTTAATAAGGTGTGAGTACTGTATGAGTTACTGACGATAAAGCATAAACCTGTTTCAGAGAAATAATCCACACCTTCAAAAGATTTGGAAGTGATAAAATTAAACTTCTTCGATTGGTCTGTAGAACTGGAAATATGATAATCCGTTCCCAATGTCTTTTCGTTTGTCCCATTTTTGGCACATATAATCCTGCAATCATCATCTTTCAATTCAGCCTGTGTCAATATTTTTTTGATTTCCGTTACGCTATTGACAAAGAAGTAGGCTTCTTTCGATTTTTGACCGTCCACCTCAATAAAGCCATTTTCTTGATATGCTTTAATGATTTTCGTAACAATCATATATGGCTTATTTGTGTGGTAGGGAAGAACCTGTATTGTTTTCAACATCTTTCCAATCAACTTTCTTTGTATTCTATATCCTCAAATTCAACGGGTTGAAAATCTTCTGGAATGGGAGTCGCAGACATGAAACAAAAGGATTTGAAGTCTCTAAAATGCTCCAATACTCCATTTATCGCCTTATCCCTAAATAAATATGATTTTAAGAAATGGTGATATTCGTCCACCAATAAATGGAAGTCTTTGGGATTGATAAGCTCAATTAACTTTGGTATCTTGTTATAAGTACAAATGATCTTCTTTGTTCCTTCTCCTTTGAGATATTCTTTCAGTTTGTCTTTGAGTGCTTTCGTAAAATTACCATATAAACCGAATAAATTCCTGACAGGGCTTAATCCTGCCTTTTTGCTTTGCGCACTCCATTTATCCGATTGTTCAATAGGGTAGCATTTATTCTCTATGATTTCAGTTGTAGGAACTGCTATCACATAATTTTCAGCATTCTTTATTGCGATTGTCGTTGCCCCACAGCCTGTTTTGACTTTATTGAAAATACAATCATGTGGTAGATCATTCATTACCAGAAAGCCGTCCTGTGTCTCAAAATCCATCTTCATATCGTTATATTGTTGTCCATTTTAAAAACTTGTCCTCTGATACAAATTTACAGACTTAATGAATATCTGAACTCAAAAACTTGGTAGTTTTGAGGTAGGAGTAATATGCAGAAGTGGCAAGCTATAAGGAATTAAACTTCAAATATATATAAAGTGTCATTTTTTAATTGAAGGGAAGTTAAACCATTTAAAAGAGAAACTGCCAATTTAATTTAGTGATTCTTCCTTTAAATGGTTTTACTCTTGAAAGGAGACAGGGGTTATCTGTTACTTAAACCCCTGTTCGGTACTTGTTTGTCAGGCAACATCTTTTAAAAGAGCGATAAGTCGTCACCTTCTTTTACATTCTTGATCTTGGCCATTGAATCAGTCTGTCTTCCGATCTCTTTCAGGGCACCAAAGGCTTTGTCCTCATTTGTAGAGATAGCGAATGAGTTGAATCCTTCAATGTAGTAACGTTTTGTAATTATTTCAACACTCATTCCGGCGGCTTTGCATAATATAATGAACTTATCCCCACGTTCTTTGTTAAATATTGCGCCTTTGGGTAATTTGATCTCTTCACCTTTTAATGCCTTATTCAGAAGAGAGGCGTTTAATTTCTTTCCCAAATAGATTAAGGCTGCGGTTGAGGGATTGAAGCCTTCCCCGATCTTTTCAGAGATTGTTTTGATTGCTTCGTTTTCGGTGGTTAATCCTGCAACGGCAAATTTATCCTTATTATCCCAACTTTTTGCTGCTTCATTAATATCAGTCAAATATTCCCCAATATTTTCTTTATTGCGGATATAAACGTTAGGAATTTCAACTTCTTCACCTGCTGCTGCCAATTTGGCGAATGCAGTACCTCTATGCTGTCCGTCAAGAATTACATAATAATCTGTAGCTGTTGTTTTATCGATTGTTTTTCCATTGATATCAATAACTGTGTATTCTTTTTCAAGGATTTTTTCTGCTTCTGCCACAATGATAGGATATGCTTCTTCGTATTTGTTTTGAGTGATGATATAAATGTATTTGTCAATTCGCTTTGTGTCAATAGGTCTGTTGTGTTTTACAAATGCAATTTTTGGATTCTTTTATTGTCTCGCCATCTTTTACGACATTGAATGTTACAAAGCCTGTTGTTGCTGTTGATTGAATTGCTTTTTCAGTAGGAGTGTTTAAGGCTGCCTCAAGTTTCTTTTTTGCGGCTTTAACTGCTTCTTTCT
>ENA-OQCS01001851-OQCS01001851.1-human-gut-metagenome-genome-assembly--contig:-NODE-1851-length-10152-cov-5.202095_pt1 | contig 10152 bp, 11 predicted proteins | sample MGYA00242757_ERZ504575 | MGnify/ENA primary metagenome ERZ504575 (study PRJEB26092, sample SAMD00036297) | human gut metagenome | host: Homo sapiens | study: EMG produced TPA metagenomics assembly of... | reverse complement strand
GACGAGTGCCTGAGCTTCAAAGACTTTTGTCTGAAACAAAACTTCAGAGCGAGTTCTCGTAGGAAATTGGGCGGATAAGCGATTTGTTCAAAATGTGAGCAAAATTCCACCGCTGCGTTTTCGGTTGCTTATTTATTTTTTATCATATACTGAAAGACTACAGTTGGCCAACTTACAAATTTAAAATTTACAGTAAATTATCAGCTAATTCTTCCATAGTCTTAATATTCTCATCATTCATCGTAGATTTGATCGTTACAACTGGATCTACTATCTCAATATTCTTAAATCCTTCTACGATACCTTTCATGATTTTTGCTGCCATTGGTGCCCATGATCCATTTTCCATAAATGCAACTTACGTTTCTGATAGTTCTTAGCTTTTAAGTGATGTAAAAAGTCCTCCATGCATGGGAAGATTCCTGCATCGTATGTTGCTGCTGCCAGTACCAGTCTGTCATAGCGGAATGCATCTTCGATCACTTCTGCCATATCATCTCTGGAAAGGTCTGCTACTACAACTTTTGGAGCTCCTTTTGCTTCTAAGATTTCTGCTAATTTCTTTGCTGCAGCTGCTGTATTTCCATGGATAGATGCGTATGCGATCAGGATTCCTTCGTTCTCTGGCTCATATTTGCTCCATGTGTCGTATAATCCAATATAATATCCAAGGTTTTCTTTTAAAATTGGTCCGTGTAATGGACAGATGATCTCAATATCTAATCCTGCGGCTTTCTTTAAGAGATTCTGTACCTGTACTCCGTATTTACCACAGATATTGAAATAATAACGTCTTGCTTCACATGCCCAATCTTCATCTGCATCTAAAGCTCCGAATTTACCAAATCCATCTGCTGAGAATAAGATTTTCTCTGATGTTTCATATGCTACCATAACTTCTGGCCAGTGAACCATTGGTGCCATAACGAACTGTAATGTATGAGATCCAAGAGATAATGTATCTCCTTCTTTTACTACGACTTTACGTCCTTCTAGATCAAATGTAAAGAACTGAGGGATCATATTAAATGTCTTAGCATTACCTACAACCTTAGCTTCTGGATATTTTTCTGCTAATACCTGTAAGCTTGCAGCATGGTCTGGTTCCATATGAGATACTACAATGTAATCTACGTTTCTTCCATCTAATGCTTCTTCTAAGTTTACAAGCCATTCATCTGTCTTGCATGCATCCACAGTATCCATAACGGCTACTTTCTCATCTAAGATCACATAAGAGTTATAAGAAACACCATTTGGTACTACATACTGGCTCTCAAATAAGTCAATGTCATGATCGTCTACACCAATATATTTTACTGAATCTGTAACTTTAATATCCTTCATTGTCTTACCTCCAAAATTAAATTCATTTTGCTTTTTCAACTTTTCTTACTATAACATAGTTTTGCCAAAATATCTACTAGTAATAGTTACTATTTCTAATACAATTTCTTTTCAGATACAAAGATCCCCAAAACAAAACTTCAATCTTGCTCCAGGGATTCTTTATCATCTCTTTGGATGCTTCATGCAACTCTGATTATCTATGCATTGAGAAGCTATCCATATCATAACGTTTTAAGTTGTCTGTGATCTTGCGATCATCTGCGGATTTGATCATTGTTTCTCTGACTTTACGAGCTTTGATGATCTCTTCGTTACGGCTTGGTCCACCAACGCATCCGCCTTCGCATGCCATACCTTCGATGAAGTCTTCTGGTAATCTTCCTCTCTGTAAGAACATTAAAGCTTTCTTACATTCTGCTGCACCGTTAGCTTTGCATACTTTGATATCTTCGTTCTGTTCTGTCTCTTTCATGTATTCTAATACAGAATCTGTTACTCCACCAGAGTTTCCATAGAATTTACCGAAGATCGTAGAATCCTGATATGTATTCTCTGCTGGTTCTAATTCTACGTCTTTTGCTTTCATAATTGCTAAGATCTCGTTGTAGTTTAATGCATAATCTGCATTTCCTTCGATCTTCTGGTCTGCCACTTCTGATTTCTTGGCTACACATGGTCCAACAAATACTGTAACTGCATCTGGATCTTTTGCTTTAATCATTCTTGATACTGCACACATTGGAGATACTGTTGTAGAAATCATATCTGCAAGATCTGGATAATGTTTGCGAATCATGTTTACGAATCCTGGACAGCATGAAGTTGTTTTCTTCTCACCGTTTCTGTAAGCTTCTAACCATTCTTCTGCTTCGCTGCATGTTGTCATATCTCCACCTAAACCTGCTTCGATCAGATCTTCAAATCCAACTTTCTTTACTGCCTGTCTCCAGCTTTCCATTGTAATATCTTTACCAAACTGTCCTTCTGTTGCTGGGGCAAGGATCGCGTAGACTTTCTTACCTGCTTTCAAGTCTGCGATAACGTTTGTGATCCATGTCTTTGTTCCGATCGCACCGAATGGACATTTTGCTGCACACTGTCCACAACGGATACATTTTTCTTCATCGATCACTGATACTCCATACTCATCATAAGAAATTGCATCTACTGGACAGCTGTCTTTACATGGTCTTGATACATGAGCGATCGCATTGTATGGACAGGCTTTTGCGCACATACCACATTCCTTACATTTCTGAGGATCGATTCTTGATCTTGTATGTCCTGGTTCGATCGCTCCGAAACGACATGCTTTGATACAGTCTTTTCCAAGACAATTCTGACAGTTGTTTGTTACAACATAGCTTGAGATCGGACAGTCAGCACATGCTGATTTAATTACCTGCACGATATTTCCATCATCTTCTGCTCCTGGAGCTTTACCTTCTGCTAAACGAATTCTCTGTCTTACGATTTCTCTTTCTTTGTAGATGCAGCAACGGAATGTTGGTTCTGGTCCTTCGATCATCTTCTCTGGGATCAGATCTCTTTCTTCTTCTAAAGTCCCTTCAAACGATGCCTTTGCTACGAAATACAGTACATCTTTTTTCAGATTCTGAATGCTTGTTACATCATACATAATAGTTTACCCTTCCTTAAAAAACACTTAACTAAAACACCCTAGATATTGTTATTTTTTATCTATGTGCATTATAACAAATATTTTCTTTTTTCTCTACAATGCTTAAAGAAAAGTACAAAAAATATGCAATTTTTTTAAAATTGTACAATTAACATTTTCTTAACGATGACTTTGTCCGTATATTGCATACAATTATTGTTAAAAGAAAGACACAATTGTCTGAAAATTTTTATCATTATAACTTGAAGTTATGGCAAACTATTATTTTTATGTATTTCACAAGCCTTATTCTATCTGTTATTGTATAGCTTATCGATAGAAAATTATTAGACTTATATAAATAGAAAGGATAGATTTATGAGACCATACAGATATGATATTGTTGGTAGTTTTTTAAGACCAGATTATTTAAAAGATGCACGTGCTGAATATGCAGAAGGAACTTTATCTGCAGACCAGTTGCGTGAAGTAGAAGATAAAGCGATCAAAGAGTTAGTTGAAAAAGAGAAAGCTGTTGGATTAAAAGCAGTTACTGACGGAGAGTTAAGACGTCGCTATTGGCATCTTGATTTCCTTGCTTCTTTAGTCGGAGTCGAGGAGATCAAAGCTGATCACTGGTCTGTTGCTTTTAAGGGACATCAGCCAAAAGCCGCAACTCTTGAGATTGTTGACAAAATTGATTTTGATGAAAACAGTGAATTCTTAGATCATTTCTCTTACTTGAAAGAAATTGCTGGGGATGTTGACTGCAAGATGACAATTCCTTCTCCTGCAATGCTTCATCTAATCTGTTGTGTTCGTGGAAGCGAAACTTACAAAGCAATCGATCGTTATAAAAACGAAGATGATCTGTATCATGAGATTGCTCTTGCTTATCAGAAAGCGATCAAAGCATTCTACGCTCGTGGATGCCGTTACTTACAATTTGATGATACATCTTGGGGTGAATTCTGTGATCAGAATAAACGCGACGATTACGCAAGCCGTGGTCTTGACCTTGACCAGATTGCTAAGAATTATGTGAAAATGATCAACGAAGCTTTAGAAGCTAAACCTGAGGATATGACAATTACAATGCATATCTGCCGTGGTAACTTCCGTTCTACATGGTTCTCTTCTGGTGGATATGAACCAGTAGCTGAGACTTTATTCGGTGGATGTAAGATCGATGGTTTCTTCTTAGAGTATGATAGTGACCGTTCCGGTGATTTCAAACCATTACGTTTTATTAAAGATCAGAAGGTTGTGTTAGGTCTTGTGACTTCTAAGAATCCAGAACTTGAAGATAAAATGAGATTAAAGAACGTATTAAAGAGGCTGCTCAATATGTTACACTTGACCAGCTTTGCTTAAGTCCTCAGTGTGGTTTCTCTTCTACAGAGGAAGGAAATATCTTAACTGATGATGATCAGTGGAAGAAGATGGCTCTTATTAAGGAGATTGCTGAGGAAGTTTGGGGATAGGATATCCGTGATACATATTTCATAATAATATAGCAAATAAAAAAATCCGGCATTATCATTTTGTTGTTGCGATTTTTATATCCAATTTTCATCTATTTCTTTTTTCAACTGGCAAAACATATCATAAAATTTTTCTTTTGCCTGTGAAATAATTGATAATGCGATATTCTGATTATAAGAATGTGTTACATTTCTATCCAAATAAGTGCTTTCTATTATAACATACTCTCTTATATTTTCTTATAAAAAATCAAAGAAAAAGCCTCTGGATACTAAATCCAGAGACTTAAAAGTGCTATTATTTACGTTTTTTATAATTGCGTTCTTCTTATTTTACGTTGAAGGCTTTAATTCCAGGATATACGGCACTGTCTCCTAAAGCTTCTTCGATTCTTAATAACTGGTTGTATTTCGCAACACGTCTGATCTTGAAGGTGCTCCTGTCTTGATCTGGCATGTATTTAATGCGACGGCTAAGTCTGCGATCGTTGTATCTGCTGTTTCTCCAGAACGATGAGATGTTACAGCTGTGTATCCTGCTTTGTGTGCCATCTTGATCGCTTCTAATGTTTCAGAGATAGATCCAATCTGGTTTAATTTAATCAGGATAGAGTTTCCTGCTCCCATTTCGATACCTTTAGAAAGTCTTTCTGTATTTGTTACAAATAAGTCATCTCCTACTAACTGTACTTTATCTCCAAGTCTTTCTGTCAGTTTCTTCCATCCTTCCCAGTCTTCTTCATCTAATCCATCTTCGATCGAGATGATTGGATATTTCTCACATAATGCAGCCCAGTGCTCGATCAGTTCTTCTGCTGTATATTCTGTTCCTGCTTTTGGCAGTTTGTAATATCCTTTACCTTTTTCACTCTTCCATTCTGAAGATGCAGCGTCCATAGCGATCTTGAAGTCTTTTCCTGGCTCGTATCCTGCTTTTTTCACTGCTTCTAAGATTGTTTCGATAGCTTCTTCATCTGATTTTAATGCTGGCGCAAATCCACCTTCATCCCCTACGGATGTAGCAAGTCCTCTTTCTTTTAAGATTGCTGCTAATGCATGGAATACTTCAGCACACCATCTTAAACATTCTTTAAAGGATGGAGCTCCGACTGGCATGATCATGAATTCCTGTACATCAAGTCCTGATGATAATGCATGACATCCACCATTTACAATGTTCATCATTGGTACTGGAAGTCTGTTTCCTGATACTCCACCTAAGAATCTGTATAGAGGTACTTCAAGAGATGTTGCTGCTGCTCTTGCTGCTGCGATTGATACAGCTAAGATTGCATTTGCTCCAAAGTTTGATTTATCAGCTGTTCCATCTGCATCGATCATTGCTTTGTCTACTGCATATGTATCAGAAGCGTCTAATCCGATGATTGCTTCACTGATCTTTGTATTGATATTTTCTACGGCTTTTGTAACACCTTTTCCTAAATATCTTTCTTTGTCTCCGTCTCTTAATTCCAGTGCTTCAAATTCTCCTGTAGATGCACCACTTGGAGCTGTTCCTCTTGCAACTGTTCCATCAACTAATGTAATCTCAGCTTCTACAGTTGGATTTCCTCTGGAATCTAGGATTTCTCTTCCGACTACCTTTTCAATTTCTAAATAATTCATTTCGAATGTAACTCCTTTCCCTATACATAGCAGTACTCCTCGCTGGAAGAAGGGTAAGCTTCCAGTTTGAGATCGTTTTGTTGCAGGTGTTGATCTCAATCGAGGAGTCCACATGATTCATTCACGTTTTTAGTTAGTGTTGTCTAACTGGTATTTATGATACTAGATTTGGGTGGAAAAATCAATGGGGATATATGATAATAATTATCATATATCCCCTAGTTGATTATTTTCTTAATTTTTTGATCAACTCTTTTTTCGTTGTATTATTATATGCCCATACACGTACATCATTTTTCGTTGCACTTCTATATTGTTTTTCTGAAATATATGTCAACTTTCCTTTTTCCTTTTTGCTATATATTTCTTTATCAATGACTCTATGTACTGTTTTTTCTGATTTTTCTAAATTTGTTGTAACTTTATTTCCATCCTCATCTTCGAAATGTCCTTCACGTTCAAAGAAATATGATGCTTTTTTTTACAATTTTCTTCCATTATACTTATAAATATAATATTTTTCCCTTTCAGAACCATTTTCACTTAATACTGAATACTGTAAGCCTGCAATTGTTTTCTGTTTTTTATTATATGCAATTATTTGATCCGATGTTGACCAAATTTTCTTTACTTTTCCTTTATTGTATGTATAAATATTTAAATTTCTAGCTTTGCCTTCTGCATTACTATTCAAATTCACAGTGACCAGTTCTTTTGTTCCGCCTCCTGTTACTTCAATTAATGAATAGCTTGTAAATTTGGCTACTTTGTTTTTCTTGATTGCTTGTGCATAGCTTTGTTCGCCTTCTTCTGTGCTTTTTTTGATGCAGCTAATACATTTTGAGTTGAAACCAATGTTGTTGCCATTAAGGCTGTGATTGCTAAAGTTGTTAATTTTTTTGTTAGATTTTTTAATTTCATTTTACCTTCCTCCTATCTTATTCTGTTACAATATGATATCCATAATCAGATAACATTTGTTGTGTTCCTAGTGGTACATAAACTGACATTTTTTCTGCATTAAATATACCAGAACCACTTCTTGCTTTTGAAATATAGCTTAGAATATCTTTTGACGCTATATTTCTAAGAAATTAAGTTTTCCAAACCAAATCATTAGAAAAAGCCTTCCAATAGATTTCTCCATTGAAAGGCTCTGTATATTCTTCGTATCTTCCGTAACGTATGATTAACGTTTTGAGAACTGTGGTGCACGACGTGCTTTGCGAAGACCTGGTTTCTTTCTTTCTTCATTCTAGGTCGTCTTGTTAAGAATCCAGCTTTCTTTAATGTTGAACGGAATTCTCCATCAACCTGTAATAAAGCTCTGGAAATACCATGACGGATTGCTCCAGCCTGTCCTGTAAATCCACCACCATGAACGTTTACTAATACATCATATTTGTCAATTGTATCTGTTGCAACTAATGGCTGACGTACAACTACTTTTAATGTTTCTAATCCAAGATATTCATCAATATCTCTTTTGTTGATTGTGATTTTTCCTGTTCCAGGTACTAAATATACTCTGGCAACACTGTGTTTTCTTCTACCAGTTCCGTAATATTTTGCTGTAGCCACTGCTTCTTCCTCCTTCAAAAATTAATACTTGATCTCTAATGCTTTTGGCTGCTGAGCTGCATGGTTGTGCTCTGCACCTGCATATACGTGAAGTTTCTTAATCATCTGTCTTCCTAAAGGTCCTTTTGGAAGCATTCCTTTAACTGCAAGATAGATTACGTCTTCAGGTTTTTTAGCTAATTTTTCTTTTAATGTCTGTTCTTTCATTCCACCAACATAGTCTGAATGATGATAGTAGATCTTCTGGTCTAATTTCTTACCAGTTACTTTGATCTTCTCAGCGTTGATAACGATCACGTTATCTCCTGTATCGATATGTGGTGTATAAGTTGGTTTGTTTTTACCTCTTAAGATTGTTGCGATCTCAGATGCTAAACGTCCTAATGTATGTCCTGTAGCATCAACTACATACCATTCTCTTTCAATTGTTGATGGGCTGGCCATAAAACTTTTCATGGTGTTCCTCCTTAAAATTTCTATCAATCATATGTGTCTATATTAAATACTCCCACCGGGGCATTGGGGTAGTATTCTCTCGCATGTCACAGTTTCTTATTATATAATACGCAGCCGGGTGTGTCAAGATTTTTTCTTGTAGTTTTTGATAAATTTTTGATGTTATCCACAAGATGGTCTTGATTTCAAAATTTTATCCACAATATATGGGTATATTATGTCCGTATATGTTAAAACATTGTTGATAAATCTCAATGTCAAATAAGATATGCTACAATCGGCAACGTTATGATCGATAACAGTGTTGTCAGTACGATTCCTCTGCTGCAAATGGAACTGTCTAATCCATAATCGATTGCCATCATCACTGCCATGCTTCCATTTGGCATTCCAAACATTAATACCATGATCCCCGAGAGAACAGGATCTAAATGAAACAGCCGGATCGCAAATGCTGCGATCATTGGGATCACCAGCATCTTTAAAAATGTAAACTGATACATCTTGATGTCTTTGAAAACTTCGATCAGCGGCATCTTCGCTAAAGATACCCCGGTAATGATCATGGAGAGTGGGATTGCTGCATTTCCTAAGTATTGTACAAAACTTACCGCAGGTGCTGGTGCGTCGATCTGAAATGCAAAAATCAATAACGCAACCAGACATGCGACCATTCCTGGATTGATCATCTTTTTCCAGTGGAATATGATCTTAGCTTTTTGTCCTGTCTGCATGGCACGTTCTTTCTCAAAAAGATAAATTCCATAGGTGTAAAAGAGAATATTATATACCAGTGTATACAGTGCTACATAAAAAATAGCTTCTCTACCGTATAATTCCTCAATGATCGGAATCCCCATAAATCCAAGATTCGAAAAGATCAGCATCACTGCATAGATATTTCTTTCATCTTTTTTTACACCTAGAATACGAACAAATGCCGGACTGATCAGGATCAATACCACAAATAAGATCACTGCAAGGATCAGGTCCATGATCACAAGATTCCAGTTTCCATTTCCAACGGAACCGATCACGCCAGATATGATCAATGCAGGATTAAATATATTTACGATCAGTCCTGATATCTGTAAACTTGTATCATCACTGATCCATTTTTTCTTATAACTTAGGTATCCGATCAGCATAAAACCAAACAATACTAACAATTTCTGAAATATGATAAAGCTATTCTGCATTCTCGCGGTCCTCCGGATATTCGATCTGAATTAATGTCAAGCCTTTTGCTGGAAGTTTTGGTCCTGGTGTAACTCTTTCTTTGGATGCTAAGATTTCTTTGACCCATTGTGGTTCTTGTTTTCCTCTTCCGACCTCTAAAAGCGTTCCTGCCATTAAACGTACCATATTATAGAGAAAACCACTTCCTGTGACTCTCATTGTGATATATCTGCCATTTTGTGTCACATCACATTCATAAATCTCTCTGACATAGGATGTAACCTGTGCTTTACTGCTGCACATACTGATAAAACAGTGTTCCCCTAAGAAATAAGAAGCTGCTTCTTTCATTTTCTCCACATCAAGTGGTACATATACAAAATGATGATGTCTGCTTGTCACGGGATTGTCGTATCTTGCATTGTAAAAGGTATATTCATATGTCTTTCTTGTATCCTGAAACCTTGGATGGTAGTCTAATGGCACTTCTTTGGAGTCCTGAATAATGATATCTTCTGGTAGTCTTGCATTTAATGCTTTTGCCATCTTCTCTCCCGGAATACGGCTTTCTGTGTCGAATACAGCTACATTTCCTAATGCGTGGACTCCTGAATCCGTTCTGCTGGCTCCGATCACTTTGATGTCTTCTCCTGTCAGTTCTGATATATGCTTATTTAAAACACCTTCGACTGTAATCTCGTTTGGCTGTACCTGCCATCCACAATAACCAGTTCCATCATAGGCTACGATTAATTTTACTCGTTTCATCGTATCTTACCTCCATGGACTGAAAAAGGATAAATAAATCATCACTGCTAAAATACAACAGGAGATATACGCTATTTATCTCTTTCT
>ENA-OQCS01001850-OQCS01001850.1-human-gut-metagenome-genome-assembly--contig:-NODE-1850-length-10153-cov-1.710852_pt1 | contig 10153 bp, 12 predicted proteins | sample MGYA00242757_ERZ504575 | MGnify/ENA primary metagenome ERZ504575 (study PRJEB26092, sample SAMD00036297) | human gut metagenome | host: Homo sapiens | study: EMG produced TPA metagenomics assembly of... | reverse complement strand
CACGTCAAGTACGCAAAGGTCATATTTGCCTTTGGTGAAACCTTTGTAACCGGCTTCTCCATCGGAGAAGAGGTCAGTCACATAACCTTTTGCCTGCAAGTATTCTCTTAATAGCATACCCAGGTTTCGTCGTCTTCGCAAAGAAGATTTTTAGTTTTTCTTGGGGCGGCTGTGCCAGACCGGCAATGGTCTGGTTGACCACAGCCTTATAGATGCTGGCGGCGATATCCTCCGTGCGCGCGCCTGATTGATGAGGGGCTGCACGTCGCTCTTGGCAAACACGCCGCAGCGGGACGCGATGGTATAGGTGCGCTCGGCCTTTTCCGCGGCCTTGTTCATCTCGTCGGCACTCATCTTCAGCAGGGTGGCCATCTGGTCGATAAAGGCACCGGTGCCGCCGGCACAGCTGCCGTTCATGCGCACCTCGGTGCCGTTGGTCAGGAACAGGATCTTTGCGTCCTCGCCGCCCAGCTCGATCACGCAGTCGGTGGCGGGCACAAACCGCTTGACTGCCACACGGTGGAGAACACCTCCTGCACAAAGGGCACGCCGCAGCTGTCGGCCAGACCATGCCGGCAGAACCGGAGATGCTCAGCAGTGCCTTGTTTCCGTGCAGGTGCTCTGCATCAATGCGGCGCAGCAACTCCTGCGCCTTTTCCAGAATATGGCTGTAATGACGCTCGTATGTTGAATAAATCAGCGCATCATGTTCGTCCAGCACCGCGCACTTGATGGTGGTGCTTCCGATGTCAAGACCTACTCTCACTTGCTTTTCCTCCTGAGGAACAATATAAAAATACAGTTGTATTATACTCAAAAATCGGGATACAATCAATCCAGTCACCATATTTTACACGCAAAAAATAGTATTTTCCGCTCAAAAAGTTAAACATTTTGTTAAATTCACGAATACAGCTCCCCTGTTTTTCTACATTCCGGTTAAGATTCTTTACTCAGAGTGATTTTTACACAAAAACGCTGCCCCGGAAAAGCCCGGAGCAGGGCGCTGAATATCATATCATTCCATTTTATCGGACAACAGAGCAAGCTCCCGCAGGATCTGCCAGCGCAGGCCATCGGCAGTGGTGAGCGCCGGATGGATGGTGTGCAGTTCCACACTGCCCTCAATGGGAAACATCGTTCCGGCCAGCGGGATGCGCACCTCTGCCCGGGTGCCGCTTCCGGCATCGCGCGGCGTGAGGGAAAGCACCCACCCCATGTGGGCGCAGTAACGGCGGCAGAGCAGCAGCCCTGCCTGCACACCGCCCAGGAAGCGGCGGCGGTTCTCCATCCAGTTTTCACCGGTGGGCAGGCCGCAGCGTCGTCCTCCACGATCAGGTACAGATCCTCGTCGTCCCGGGTGAGTCGGATCATGATCTGCCGCCGGGGCTTACCGCCCGCAGCGTTGGAAAGCAGATGAAACAGCAGCTGTTCGGCTCCTGAGCATCCGCCTTGACATAGCAGCGCCGGAACGGGCTGTGATCCACGGTCAGCCGGATGCCCAGCTGCTTCTCGATCTCCGGGGCTATCTGGGCGGCTCCATCAGGATCCAGCACAGGTCTACCGGCTTCATGGACGGCTTGTCGTTCATCTCCACTTCCAGCAGGCCCATCATCTCCCGCAGTGCGCTCCAGGCGGATGCTCTCCTGCCCCATATCCTCCAGCGCCTGCCGGGTCCTTTCGTCTCCGGTCCGGGCCAGATGCATCTGCAGGTATTCCCGGTTCTGGTCCATGATGCGCAGGGAGTGCAGCAGCACGCTCTCAAATTGTTTGCGGGGGAAATCCCCCATCCCGCTCTCTTTTGCCATTCCGTTCTCTCTCTTTTTTCTCATCGTACGGCCTTCCGTCCCTGCGTTCCGCTGTCGATCAATTTCTGGCGGCCCGCATAGATCAGCTTGCCCAGGGTAACGCTATGCCCCATCAGGCCGTAATCCTGCTTGAATTTCTGCCAGGCTTCGGTGTTGTATTTTTCCACCCCGTCGATCAGGCGGCGCATCCCGCAGTCCACGGCGGCCACCGTGGTGTGGTGTTCCTCGGCCACAGTCTGCAGGATCTCCTTGCGCACGGCCAGCTTCCGCTCCGTGCCGCATACGACCTGCAGCGCAGTGGTCAGATATTCACAGTTTACATCCGGCTGCTGGATGCCCCACTCCGCATAAAGCTGCTTGCAGAACGGCAGCACCCAGAAGATGCCGATGTCCGTAGAGCTGCGCAGATCCAGCAGCAGATCCAGCAGGCTGCTGCGCTCCGGCAGGTACTGCCTGCCGTCCGGCCGCAGGAACGATGCCGTGGCATCGCTGTACCAGTCATCCCCCTGCAACAGCAGCAGCGGGCGGTTATGCAGCTGTTGAGCCGCTTGAGGAACTCATACCCGTCCATATCCTCCAGCTGGCTCGAAAGCACCACGATATCCACACTGCGCTGCTGGCGCAGCTCCCGCAGCAGCTCCTCGCCGCTGTGGAAGCAGACACAGCAGATCGCAGGATTCTGCTCCTCCAGATAATTTTTCCGGACGCGGATCTCCCGCTCGTCGTAGCTCAAAAGCGCGACATGCAGCTTTGAAACGAGTCGTTCCGTCAATCCAACCTTCCCCTTTGCCTTAAAATTGCCGCACTTTTCTTCCGTGCGTACTGTATGATACTATTTTATAAGGCTCTGTGGAAAGATTCAATCCCCGAAAAAACGTCACTATGCGTCGAACCGTGCAGGAATGGCAGCTTTTTGCGTCTTGATTTCTGGTAATTTACGTCATAAAGTGTCGATTTTTGTTTCTTTCACCTTCTTCAGCATAACACCATCTTTCCCGAAAAGCAATGGTTTGTTCACATTCATCTGATACTATATCTACGTTATTTTGTTTTTTGTCCGGCATTTCCCACACGCCGCCGGGCACGCATAAGAAAGGCCTGCCTATGCTACAACTGAAAAAGATCCGCAAGGAATACAAAACCGGTGACCTTGTACAGACCGCACTGAATGATGTCAGCCTGAACCTGCGCGACAGCGAATTCGTCGCCATCCTGGGCCCCTCCGGCTCCGGCAAGACCACCCTGCTGAACATCATCGGCGGCCTGGATCGGTACGACAGCGGTGACCTTGTCATCAACGGGATCTCCACCAAAAAGTACACCGACCGCGATTGGGACTCCTACCGCAACCACACCATCGGCTTTGTGTTCCAAAGCTACAACCTGATCCCCCATCAGACCGTTCTGGCCAACGTGGAGCTGGCCCTGACCATTTCCGGCATCTCGGGCGCAGAGCGCAAGCGCCGCGCCACCGAGGCACTGCAGAAGGTGGGGCTGGGCAATCAGCTGCACAAGCACCCCAGTGAGATGTCCGGCGGCCAGATGCAGCGCGTTGCCATTGCCCGTGCGCTGGTCAACAACCCCGGATATTCTGCTGGCGGACGAGCCCACCGGTGCGCTGGACAGCGAGACCAGCATCCAGGTCATGGAGCTGCTCAAGGAGGTGGCAAAGGACCGGCTGGTGGTCATGGTCACCCACAACCCGGAGCTGGCCCAGCAGTACGCCACCCGCATCGTGAACCTGAAGGATGGTGTCATCCGCTCCGACACCGCCCCCTACGAGCCTGACACCGCTCAGCTTGCCCCTGCCGTTCACAAGAACATGGGCCACTCCTCCATGTCGTGGTGGACCTCGCTGACCCTGAGCTTCAACAACCTCTGGACCAAAAAGACCCGCACCCTGCTCACGGCCTTTGCAGGCTCTATCGGCATCATCGGCATTGCGCTGATCATTCCCTGTCCACCGGTGTCAACCAGTATATCGCCGATATGGAGCGGGACACCCTTTCCGAGTACCCGGTGCAGATCCTGCGCAGCGGCATGGATCTGACCAGCCTGCTGTCCGCCGACCTGCCCGGCCAGACCGCCGCCCCCGACCTCGGCAAAGGGATGGTGCCGGTGCGCCAGCTCGTGACCCAGATGGTTTCCGGCATCACCTCCAACGACCTGAAGAGCCTGAAAACCTACCTCGAGAGCGATGCCTGCAGCATCGGGGAGAGCGTTTCCTCGGTGGAGTATTCCTATAATGTCCAGCCTCAGATCTACCGCCAGGACCCGGACGGCAGCATCCGGCAGGTGAACCCGGATTCCTCCCTTTCCGCTCTGGGCATCAGCTCCACCAGCTCGACCAACAACATGATGGCCAGCATGATGAACACCAGCGTGTTCTACCAGCTGCCCGCCAGCGATGCCCTGTATCATTCCCAGTACGAGGTCAAGGCAGGCCGCTGGCCCGAAAGCTACAACGAGTGCGTTGCCGTGCTGGGTGCGGATGGTTCCATCACTGATTATGCCTCTACGCGCTGGGCCTGCGGGACAACGCCGAACTGGACAAGATGATCCAGCAGTTCGCCCAGAACCAGAATGTGGATGTGCCCGAAGATTTCAAGACCTACCGGTACAGCGATTTTCTGGGCCGCACCTTCAAGCTGGTCAACGCGGCCGACCGCTACCAGTACGACGATGCCCACAGCACCTGGTGGACAAATCGGACGACAAGGCCTTCCTGCAGGAGCTTGTGGCCAACAGCGAGACCATGACCATCGTGGGCGTGGTGCAGCCCAGGGAAAAACGCCTCCGCCGCCATGCTTTCTTCCGGCATCGCCTATCCCGCCTCCCTGACCCGGCATGTCATGGACACCGCCGCCCAGAGCAGGCTGGTGCAGGATCAGATTGCCGACCCGCAGACCAATGTGCTGAACGGTGAGCCCTTCGGCACCGAGCGAACCGCTGCCATGGACATGGCTTCCCTCTTCTCCATTGACACCGACCAGCTCGAGAGCGCCTTCCAGTTCGACCCCGGTAAGCTGGATCTTGACCTGAGCGGCGCGTTCGACCTGAGTGATGGTTCCGTAGATTTTTCCTCCCTCATTGACCCGGACAGCTTCCAATTTGATCTGGCCGAAACGCCCGACATCGACATGAGCGCCCTAACGGACGTGTTCGCCAACATGGACATTTCCATCCCCGCCGACAAAATGCAGCAGCTGGCCCAGAAGGTGATGACCGGCTACAAGGATTACATCATCGGCAACGGCATTCTGGGGCTGGACAAGATCGGTTTTGACCAGTATCTCGCCAGCGACCAGTTCCAGCAGCTGATGAAGGATTCCATGGGCAGCCTCATCGATACCACTGCCCTGCAGGAGCAGTTACTGCCGCCATGCAGCAGGTCATGGGAAGCATGATGGAAAACTTCTCGGAACAGATCGCCGCCGGATTGCAGGCCCAGCTGGGCACTGCCATGGAGCAGGCCATGGGCCAGATCAGCACGAATCTGCAGAGTCAGATGACCGAGCGCTTCTCCTCTCTGGGCAGCCAGATGGAAAGCGCGCTGAAGATCGACGCAGATGCGTTCCGGAATGCCATCCGGTTCAACATGACCGAGGACGATCTGGCGGAGCTGATGAAGTCGAAAATGATGTCCACCAGCGCCACCTATGAAAGCAACCTGCAGGCCTTTGGTTATGCCAGCGAGGACGACCCCAGCCAGATCAACATCTATCCGCTGGACTTCGAGCAAAAGGCTAAGGTCCTCAATGTGCTGGACAGCTACAATGCCGCCATGCGTGAGCAGGGCGCGGAAGACAAGGTGATCCAGTACACTGATGTGGTGGGCACCCTGATGACCTCCGTGACCAGGATCATCAACATGATCTCCAACATGCTGGTGGCCTTTGTCTCCATCTCGCTGGTGGTCTCCTCCATTATGATCGGCATCATCACCTATATCAGCGTGCTGGAGCGCCGCAAGGAGATCGGCATCCTGCGTGCCATCGGTGCTTCCAAGCGGAACATCTCCGAGGTGTTCAACGCCGAGACCTTCATCATCGGCCTGTGCTCGGGCCTCATGGGCATCGGCCTCAGCAGACTGCTGCTCATTCCGGCAACATGCTCATCCAGAAGATCGCCGTCGGCACCAGCGTAGTGGCCGTTCTGCCTGGAAGGCCGCTGTGGTGCTGGTTGCGCTGGCAACTGTGCTGACCATTCTGGGCGGCTTCATCCCCGCCAAAACCGCTTCCCGCTCTGACCCTGTCAAGGCTCTGAGAGCAGAATAAGATCACTTTTTCAAAGAGGCTGTTGCACAAGCCCCAGCAAAAAAGACCAGAGTTGTTTCGCCAAAAGGCGTTACAACTCTGGTCTTTTGCTTTCTTTCATGTAAACAATGCGGCGGCTTCTTTACCACTCTTCTTCGTCAGCGCCCACCCTTGTGCGGCGGAACATGCTCTCCACAATAGCGCAGTATTTGTCCGCCAGACAGACGATGACCGCCTCGCGGCAGGTCGGGATATGGCGGAAAGTCAGGGGCCACATGTGGCTTGCAATGACGTTCTGCTCCTTTTTGGTAATGCCGAACACCCGCTGTGCGTTCACACAGGCAGACCCGGGTGGGAAAGCCGTGCATCTCAAACAGATGCCGCAGGCCGTGGAAAGAGCCTTGCTTGTGCCAGTCATAGAGATAGAAATCGTGGAGGAAGGCCCCCACGGCCAGCGTGGTCTCATCGGCTCCCAGATGGAAGCGGTGGTTGATCCAGCAGCTGACCACGACCACATTCTTGCAGTGCTGGTAGGTGGTCACATCACCGTGCTGGATAAACTCACGCATTTCCTGCACCTTGGGGTGATGGTCGTACTGTTCCAGAATAGCGGACAGCGCTCCCGTTCCGTTTGTGAAAGCTGCATGGAAAATTCCTTTCTTTTTGTCAGAAACGCTCAGCTCAGCTCCGCAGCTGAACCGGGTTGGAGCTGCCGAAGTTCTCAGCGGCCGAAGGATTTTCGCGGGTCAGGCTCAGGTCCACCAGATACTGCTTGCCGTCGCCCAGTGCTTCCAGCTCGGCCAGCTTGGCCTCGGCAGAAGCCTTGTCCGGGTACCACTGGATGAGGAAGAAGTTTTCCTCCTCCACACCGTAATACAGCCACTGGCCGTCTGCCCGCAGCAGGTCGTCCAGATGGTCCACCTCGTCGCCGTCGGTCAGGCCCAGGCCCTCCTCGGCGTAGACATTTTCAGGTTCCACCTGCAGCACTTCGATGACCTGAATGGCGCTCTGTAAGTATTCATCCTGCGAAATGCTCTTGTCCGAGCGTTCCCAGCCCGTCAGGAATGCCTGCATCAGCAGGTTCTTCACGGAGATCTCCGGCTTCATTGCCATAACATATTCCTCTTTCCTCGTTTGTTTCCGCTGACCAGTATACGCTAAAAATTGTGAAAGGTCAACTATTTCTTTATGAATTTTTGTAGCAACGCACAAAAGGCATTTTGTTCCAGTTCATTTCTGAACTTTTTATGAAACCCCTTGATTTTTGACCCGCATCGGTGTATATTAGCACTCGAAAGATATGAGTGCTAAGAAGATGCAGCATCGGCTGCTTCTTCTGCATTGCCGCTCCTTTTGCGAGGGGCCGGATCTGAATACTGTACAAAAGAGGTTTTGTATTATGGCGAAGAAAGAATTTCAGGCTGAAAGCAAAAAGCTGATGGACATGATGATCAACTCCATCTACACCAACAAGGAGATCTTCCTGCGTGAGCTGATCTCCAACGCTTCGGATGCCATCGACAAACTTTATTATAAGAGCCTGACCGATCCTTCCGTGGGCATGAACAAGGGCGATTTCCGCATCCTGCTCACCCGCGATAAGGACAATCGCCTGCTGACTGTCTCCGATAACGGCATCGGCATGACCAAAGAAGAGCTGGAGCAGAACCTGGCACCATCGCCCACTCCGGTTCTCTGGACTTTAAGAAGGACAACAAGGACGAGAACATCGACATCATCGGTCAGTTCGGCGTGGGCTTCTACTCCGCCTTCATGGTCGCCGACAAGGTCACCGTCATCTCCAAGGCATACGGTGCGGACGAGGCCTGGCAGTGGGAGTCCAGCGGTGCTGACGGCTACGAGCTGACCCCCGCCGAGAAAGAAACCGCCGGTACTGACATCATCCTGCACATCAAGGACAGCACTGATACCGACAGTTACGAGAACTTCCTCGATGAATACGGCATTGTGGCCATCGTCAAAAAGTACAGCGACTATGTGCGCTATCCCATCCAGATGGAGCGGGAGAAGAGCCGCCAGAAGCCCGAACCCGATCCCAAGCCCGAGGACTACAAGCCGGAGTGGGAGACCTACACCGAGCTTGAGACCCTGAACAGCATGGTACCCATCTGGAAGAAGCAGAAGAGCGAGGTCACCGATGAGGAATACGCCAGCTTCTACAAGGATAAGTTCAACGATTACTCTGACCCCGCCCGCGTCATCGTGAGCCGCACCGAAGGCACCGCCAACTACAACGCCCTGCTGTTCGTGCCCAGCCACCGCCCCTATGATTTCTACACCAAGGAGTATGAGAAGGGCCTGGCCCTGTACGCATCCGGCGTGCTCATCATGGACAAGTGCGCCGACCTGCTGCCCGATTACTTCAGCTTCGTCAAGGGCATTGTGGACAGTCAGGATCTGAGCCTGAACATCAGCCGTGAGATGCTGCAGAAGGACAACCAGCTCAAGCTGATCCACAACGCACTGGAAAAGAAGATCAAGAACGAGCTGCACTCCATGCTGGTCAACGACCGCGAAAAGTACGAGGCATTCTGGAAGGAATTCGGCCGCCAGATCAAGTTCGGCGCTTACTCTGATTACGGGATGCACGCCGAGCTGCTGCGTGACCTGCTGCTTTTCTGGTCTGCCAAGGAGCAGAAGATGGTCACCCTGCAGGAGTATGTGGACAAGATGCCTGCCGAGCAGAAGTTCATCTACTTTGCCGCCGGTGACTCCACTGACCGTCTGGCAAAGCTCCCCGCCGCCGAGCTGGTTCTGGACAAGGGCTATGATGTCCTGCTGCTGACCGAGGACGTGGATGAGTTCTGCCTGCAGATCATGCGCAGCTACCCCCGCAAGGATGCCGAGGGCAAGGACGGCACCGTGGAGTTCAAGAACGTCAACAGCGGCGATCTGGCCTTGAGACCGAGGACGAGAAAAAGGCCGCTGAAGATGCCACCGCCGAGAACAAGCCTCTGTTCGATGCCATGAAGGACGCACTGGACGGCAAGGTCAAGGAGGTCAAGGTCTCCACCCGCCTGAAGGATCACCCTGTCTGCCTGAGCGCCGACGGCCCCCTGTCCATCGAGATGGAGAAGGTGCTCTCCAAGCAGCCCGGCAGCGAGGGCGTGAAGAGCGACAAGGTGCTGGAGCTGAACATCAACCACCCCGTGTTCGCCGTGCTGAAGGCCGCACAGGAGGCCGGTGATACCGACAAGGTCAAGAAATACAGCAGCCTGCTCTATGCACAGGCACAGCTGATCGAGGGCCTGCCCGTGGATGATCCCGCCGCTTACGCCGAGGCCGTTTGCAGCCTGATGAAGTAATTCCCTTTCCCACAAATAAATTACCCCCTTAACAAAAGGGCCCGTGCTCCGCTATAATAAAGTGGAACACGGCTTTTTTATTTTAGGAGGATTCTGCCCCATGGAGCCCAGACGCAGCAAACATTTTCTTGCCCACATTCCCACCATTGCCCTGCTGGTAGTATTCGCCATGTCGCCCTGGCTGGGCATCCTGTTCTTCATCCTGCGTGCCATCGACCGGGATGCCGAGAAAAAGGAGCAGGAGAACGCGGAATATTCCAGCGATTTCCGTCCCCAGGACACCGGTGCCGGTCAGCCGGCCCAGGCCCCTGAGCCGATCTACGGCCACGATGTCCCCACTGCCGAGCAGCAGAACGCAAAAAAGTGGCACAAGACCCTGACCAACCTCTGCACGGTGTTCGGCGGCATCTTTCTGGGGGTGGGCCTTGCAGGCCTTGCCGATATCATTGACATGTGGGGCTATTGGTTCGACTGGGGCGAGTTTCTGACCGCGCTGGCCCAGACCATTGGCGCGGCGCTGCGCTGGCCATGGGCCTGCGGATGAAGCAGGCCCGCAAGCTGGAGCGCCAGCTAGACAAGATCGTTGGGACCCGGGATAATATCCCGCTGGACGAGCTCTTTGCAGCCGCAGGCATTACTGCCGACAGGGGCCGCGCCGCCGTGGAGCGCGCCATCGACCACGGCTATTTCGGGGCCGATGCCTATATCGACAACCGTACCGGCACGCTGGTGGTGCGGGGCGCTGCGCCCCAGCCGCCCAGAC
>ENA-OQCS01001849-OQCS01001849.1-human-gut-metagenome-genome-assembly--contig:-NODE-1849-length-10153-cov-2.280271_pt1 | contig 10153 bp, 11 predicted proteins | sample MGYA00242757_ERZ504575 | MGnify/ENA primary metagenome ERZ504575 (study PRJEB26092, sample SAMD00036297) | human gut metagenome | host: Homo sapiens | study: EMG produced TPA metagenomics assembly of... | reverse complement strand
CGCTATCGATCCTGAGACCTGCCAGCTCCACCGAAGATCGCTCGTGAGAAATGGTTCTCCAACGATCAGACCGGTTCTTCAGGTGTATTCACTTACTGGGCAGGTTCCTGGTATCAGACTCTGACCGATACCTGATCAAGAACGGTGTTGACGACAAGCTGGTTGAGCTGGCTCCTATCGCTGAGGTTGGCGCTTACCTGAACAGAGAAGCTCCTGTATGGGTTATCATTGATGACGGTGACGGAGACAACTCCCGTGAGCAGGCTATCTTCGATGCATTCATTGAGACCATGATGGATGGTGACAAGGTTCAGACTCTGTGGACCTACGGTGCAGAGGATGTTCACTGGTCTACCAAGGCTGAAAGCTTCACCATCAATGCAGGTACTGAAAAAGAGAAGACCTACGAGTACGAAGACGGTACGTTCCACTTAAAGCAGTCTCCTAACGATCCTAACTCCGTATGGAAGAAGAACGCTATGGATCCCGCTCTGGTTATCTGCTCTCTGGACAATGGCTTTAACGATATCTCCAGCCTGGCTGCAGAAGGCAACAAGTTCTTCACCGAGAACTGTAAGGATGCTCCTCAGTCTCCTACCTCTGAGACCTACACCAACGAGTCCGGTACCATCTATGATGCTAAGCTGGCAGCTATCACAGCAGTAGTAGTTGACGGTGGCGATGTAGATGCAGCTATGCAGACCTACGTTGATACTGTTGGATCTATCATTGATCAGTGCTTAGCTGAACTGAACCAGTAATAATATCTGCAATATAGTAGCAGAAGCTACAAAAACATGATATAATTATCCTGTCCCGCCGGGATGCAAAAACCCATGGGACAGGATATTTTAGAGAGAAAAGAATGTGTGAGATGAAGTCGAAAGGAAGAGGGATGGTATGAGCAAGAAAAAGAAAATCACCACATCCACCGGCGTAGAAGTACGTCACAAGCCTCTTGGTCTCCGGATCTGGAATAACAGAGGCTATTATTTGATGTTCCTGCCTGTATTTGTGTTCATTTTGATCATGTATTACTGGCCCATGCTTGGTATTCGTTATGCATTCTACGATTACAAGCCCGTAGGTGCTCCTACTTTTGTAGGACTGAAGCATTTTTACAGTATGTTTAAGACCGATGCGTTCTGGAGTGCATTCAGAAATACATTGGAACTGAGTATTATGAAGTTATTGATCACGACCTTCACTGCGGTTATCGTATCAATCTTCTTAAATGAAATGGGAAATCTCTTTGCAAAGAAAACTTTGCAGACTATCATATATCTGCCTCACTTTATGTCCTGGGCAGTAGTTGCATCTATCTTCAGCTTGTTCCTGTCTCCTTCCTCTACCGGTCTGGTAAATGGATTGCTGCGTGACTGGGGCATCCTGGCACCGGATGCCAAGGGAATTTATTTCCTGGCAAGCACTGCATGGTGGAGACCGATCTTCTACATTATCAATATCTGGAAAGAGACCGGTTGGGGAACTATTATCTTCCTGGCTACTCTGGCAGGTATCAATCCGGAGCTGTATGAAGCAGCCGACATCGACGGTGCAACCCGTATGCAGAAGATGCGTTTCGTAACGCTGCCTGCACTGTCCAATACTATTATCACTGTATTGATCCTGAACCTTGCTAAGGTTATGAACATGTTCGAGTCCGTATTCGTATTGTACAACAATGCGGTATACAGTGTGTCTGATGTTATTTCTACTTATATTTATCGTCAGACATTCGCGATCGCTCTGCCGAACTATGGTTACTCTACAGCAGTTGGTCTCTTCAAGTCCCTGGTTGGCTGTGTCCTGGTACTGATATGTAACTGGGCTAGTAAGAAGACCCGTGGCCGTGGCATTGTATAGGAGGTGTTAAACGTGGCAAAGACAGCTTATCGTAAACCTAAGAAAAAGGTTCATGTATTCGATATTGTAAACTACATCGTATTTATTCTGATCGGCCTCCTGGTACTGGTACCTATCTGGAAGGTAGTAGTAGACTCCTTCAATGCTGTGGGTGTATACCAGTTCAGACTGTGGCCGGAGGATTTTACCTTAGATGGCTATAAGACATCATTCATACCCAGAGACTGTACAGACCTTTCATCAACTCCGTTATCACAACTGTGCTCGGTACTTTCCTTGGTCTGCTCCTGTCCACCCTGGGTGGCTATGTACTGATCCAGTTTTGATATGCCCGGACGTAACTTCTTCGCATATTTCCTTCTGTTTACCATGATCTTCTCCGGTGGTATGATCCCTGAGTACCTGGTAATGAAGCAGTTACACCTGGTTAACAGCATGTGGATCCTGGTGGTGAAGCACGGTATGAACGTGTACAACCTGGTACTGATGCGTAACTTCTTCGAAGGAATACCTGCCAGCCTGTTCGAGGCAGCAGAGATCGACGGATGTTCCCCTATGGGAATCTTCTTCAAGATCGTGCTTCCTCTGTCCAAGGCAGCTCTGGCTTCCATCGGTCTGATGTTCGCAGTTACCGTATGGAATGACTATTCTACCGTTAAGATCTATATTACCAATCCTGATCAGGTTAACTTCCAGTATCAGTTACGTAATATGATCATGGATGGTGATACCCCTACTACACAGTATTCGGTATCCCAGAACACTCTGTTCTATGCAGCGATCGTATGTGCAATCCTTCCTTTCATGGCACTGTATCCTTTCCTGCAGAAATACTTCGTAAAGGGTGTTAATATCGGCGCTGTTAAGGAGTGATTTTCTTCTCGCACGTATTTAGATTTAGACAAGGGAAACTTCGGTTTCCCTTGTGTTGTATTTTAAGAGAAATCCAAAACATGTTTCCTGTATTGCAGGATGACAGATGCGGCGGGGGAAGCGCAGAAATGAGGGCAGAAATGAACAGAATTTTTTGGGCTGCAGATTCCACGGTCCAGACCAATGACTACACGACTTATCCGCAGACAGGTATTGGTCAGGTATTTCCTTTATTTATAAAGCCGGAATATCAGGTACGCAATCATGCCAAGAACGGCAGAAGCACCAAGAGCTTTATGGACGAGGGGAGACTGAAAGCCATAGAGGAGAGAATTGGTGCAGGAGATTTCCTGTTTATCCAGTTTGGACACAACGACGAGAAAAAAGAGGATCCCACCAGATATACAGAGCCTTTTTCCACTTACATGGAGAACCTTGAAACCTTTATCCGTGTGGCAAAAGATCGTAGCGCCTATCCGGTGCTGATCACTCCCTTAGAGCGCAGATGCTTTATGGATGAGAAACACTTGGGGATCGGAGCACATTCCGATTATGTGGCTGCTATGAAGCAGACCGCGGAGAAAAATAATGTTCCTCTGGTGGATCTCTACAGCATGAGCCGTATGGAGTTAAAAAAAGCCGGAGAGAAGAATAGCAGAAGATGGTATATGTTCTTCCCGGAGGGCGAGTATAAGAATCATCCGGAGAAATCCGAGGATAATACCCACCTTCGTTATGACGGTGCTGTGAATTTTGCATCGCTGATCGCCAGAGGATTGAGAGAACTTGGCGGTATCTATGCAGACATGTTGTTAGATGATATGAATCTGTAAAAATGAAAAAATAAAATCCTGTTCCGAACGACAGAAAAGCCGCCGGAACAGGATTTTTGTTTTATAAAGATTAGGAAGTGTATTTGTTCAGAACCGCTGCCACGGCACCGGGACCGGCAATCAACTCTTGGAAATACCGGCAGACTATGGTATCCATACCGAGGGCTTTCAGGTCTACGCCCAGATGGAAGCATCCGACAGCACATTATCAAGAACTGCTTCTACATCAGTGGAAGCTCCGAGAGAAATGCCACTGACTATAGCAGTTAACTCCTGCAGGCGGGGATCGGAGCTTAAAGTAAATGCCTTGCCGTTATCATCTACTCCCATGAGATATCTTAACCACCCGGCAAATACCAGGGGAATGAACTTCAGATCCCCTACATTCAGCTTCGGATCCGCAGCGTAGGCTTTGATGGTCTCTCCAAAACGGATCGCCAGCTTCTGTGAGGTGTCTGTAGCAATTCTCTGGGGAGTATCCGGCATGAAGGGATTGGGGATACGTACATTTAATACGGTATCCAGAAATTCCTTAGGGTCTAAGATGCCGGGATTTACAACTACAGGTAATCCTTCGGTATATCCGATCTGCTCTACCAGCTTCTTCAGACTCGGATTTTTCATTTCCTCTGAGATCAGAGTATATCCTATAAGGCATCCGAACACAGCCAGGGCAGTATGTAGCGGGTTGAGACAGGTGCAGACCTTCATCTTTTCCACTTTGTCCACAGTCTCTCTGGTCGTGAAGATAAGACCGCCTTTTTCTAATGCCGGACGACCATTCGGAAAATTATCCTCAATGACCAGATATTGACATTCCTCCGCATTAACAAAAGGTGCCACGTAAGTATGTTTACCGGTGATGACTGGATCTAATTCCTCCACACCATCTTTTTTCAGGAGTGCTTCGATAGAAGCATCCGGGCGGGGGGTGATCTTATCGATCATGGTCCAAGGGAAAGAGACCTTGCCGCTTGTCTTGATATAGCTTTCGAAATCTTTATCTGCCAGACCGTTCCGAGACCAACCCTCAGCAAAAGCACCGATGGCTGCTGCAAGTTTATCACTGTTATGAGAGCAGTTATCCATGCTTACCATGGCAATCGGTTTTTCTCCTGCAAGAAATCTTGCATATAATAGAGATGCTACTTTCCAATATACTGATGGGAGCCTCAGGACCAGCAGCCAGATCTGTAGCGACCAGGGGAGTAAACTTACCATCTGCACCATAGAGATTATATCCTTTTTCTGTAATGGTGAAGGAAGCCATCTGTAACTGTCAGCGGAAAAATCTCCTTCAGACGCTGAAACTGTTCTGCGTTATCAGAATCCAGTGCCAGAGACTCTACAACACTGCCGACGATCGCCTTTTCCACCGTACCGTTAGCTTTTAATGTCACAAGGATACTATAATCATCATGTGGATGATTCATTTTTGAATAATCTCATAATCATAGCCTTCCGCTACCACCAGACCTCTGTCGAGGACTCCCTGATTCAACAGATCCTGAACGACATTAGCTTGAAAAGCGCGGAAGATGTTACCGGCACCGAAATGAATCCAGAAAGGGTTCTCGCGGGTTGCTTTTGTAACGGTTTCACGATCATACTCCGGCAGAGAATAACCTGCGTTTTCCCAGGACTTTCTATCTTTTAAACCTTCATTATTTAGTCTCATAGCGAGCAGCTCCTTTCTCGATAGCCTCCCACAGACCGTTCAGATAAGTCGCACCAAGGGCACGATCGTACAGACCGTAACCGGGCATTGCCACCTCACCCCAGATCATACGACCGTGGTCGGGACGGATGGGACCGTCGAAACCGATCTCATACAGAGCACGCATGATCTCGTACATATCGAAGGTGCCGTCAGAGGACAGATGCGCCGATTCCTCGAAATCAGTGGGACTGTTGAACTTCAGGTTGCGGACATGGGCAAAATGAATGCGCCCCTTCAGGGAACGGATCATATCCGGCAGGTCATTTTCCAGATTGGTGCCGTAGGAACCGGAACAGAAGGTGACACCGTTATGAGGATTGTCTACCATCTGCATCATACGCAGGATGTTTTTCTTATTAATAATGATACGAGGCAGACCGAACACACTCCAGGCGGGATCATCGGGATGAATTGCCATGTTAATATTGTATTTATTGCATACCGGCATGATCCGCTCCAGGAAGTACTTCAGATTCTCGAATAATTTTTCATCATCGATATCCTCATACATTGCAAAAAGCTCTTTGATATGCGCCATGCGCTCCGGTTCCCAGCCGGGCATTATGGTACCGTTGGTATCTCCGGCGATGGAAGCGAACATTTCTTCAGGATTGATAGCGTCTACCGCTTCCTGGGTATAAGCTAAGACTGTGGAACCATCCGGACGTTTTCTGGCAAGCTCGGTTCTCGTCCAGTCAAAGACCGGCATGAATTATAGCAGACCAGGTGAATATCTTCTTTTCCCAGATTTTCCAAAGTCTGAATATAGTTGTCAATGTAGAAATCACGGTCGGGAGCACCTGTTTTGATCGCATCATGTACATTGACGCTTTCGATTCCGGAGATATGCAGTCCGGCAGCGGCTACTTCCGCTTTCAGAGCGGCGATACGTTCTCTGCTCCAGACCTCTCCGGGGGCAGTATCGTATAAAGTAGTAATGACTCCGGTGACTCCCGGAATCTGTCTGATCTGAGATAAGGTTACGGTATCGAATTTGGATCCGTACCATCGTAAAGTCATTTCCATAAGGGGATTACCTCCATTCACTTGTTGATTTATTCTGATGATTCAGAACCTGTTACTCCATTAATGGTTACATTTTCATTATATTTTTTCCGAACAAAAAACAAAGTGAATGGATTGTTGCATATATTGCAAAAGTTGTTGTTATGATTTATGATGATAAATAGAACAGCAGGTACGAAAAACGGAGAAGACACAATGAAGAAAAAATTGCAGACAGCCTTTACCCCACGGCAGTATATGCTGTCCAAGGATTTCGAGATATATTATTATAATGAAAAATATACTTCCAAAATAGAAGTCCATACACATAATTATTATGAATTTTATTTTTTTATAGAGGGCGATGTGCGCATTCAGATCGAGGATGAATTGCATCCGTTAAAATACGGAGATCTGGTAGTGATACCTCCGGGGCGCAGACACAGAGCTGTGGTAGAACGGGCAACAGGTGCTTATCGCCGCTTTGTATTCTGGATCAGCAGAGAATATGCTGCGAGGCTGATGGAGCAGGCCCCCGAATATGGGTACCTGATGCAGCGGGCCGAGGTGCAGGGAAAGCTGATCTATCATCATGATGTGGTAGCATTTAATACGATCCAGTATAAAATATTCCAACTGATCGAGGAGATCCAGATGGAACGCTACGGTAGGGACGCCAGGGTACCCGTGCTGGTGAACGATCTGATCCTGCATCTGAACCGCGAAATATATGAGGAGGAGCATCCGGTGAAGATCCGGGAGGAAAATTTATATCAGAATCTGATCTACTATATAGAACAGAACCTGGAGGAGGATCTATCCCTGGAAAAACTGTCTTCCGCATTTTTTGTGAGTCGATACTATATCGCACATATTTTCAAGGAACAGGCAGGAATTTCCGTACATCAGTATATCCTGAAAAAAAGAATGCAGGCATGCAGGGAAGCAATCCTGGGCGGTGAAAATATCAGTAAGGTTTACGAGCGCTACGGATTTCAGGACTATTCCAGCTTCTACCGTGCATTCCGGAAGGAATACGGGATGTCACCCAAGGAGTATCGGGAGGAACAAAAAGTTATTTTTAAATGATAATCGTTAAAATGAGAGAAAACGGAACCCGGAAGAAAAACGAGGTGGCATAATGTCGGGGAAAAACTTTATTTTACATCAGACAACCAGTCTGCAGCGCGAAATACAAAATACAAAAGCGGTAGAATGTGCCTGCGCCAGATTTAAGAGAGATATGGAAATGACACTGGAGGCTTCCGCCCGGGAGGGCGGTACTGTGATATTGCGACAGAAGAAACTGGAGCCGGAGGCATATGAGATGGAAGTATCCGAAGATACGGTCGTAATCTATGGAAGTAATGACCGCTCTTTTATCTATGCGCTCAATGAACTCAGTGAAAAATATCTGGGAATTTTGCCATTCTGGTTCTGGAATGACCAGGAAATCAAAGTAAAACCTTATGTAAAAATTCCGTATGGACATTATCAGTCGGAAGAAAACAGAATCCGTTATCGCGGCTGGTTTATCAATGATGAAGTGCTGATCAGTCACTGGACAGCAGGCGTGTCGAAGGAATATCCCTGGGAAATGGTATTTGAAGCGCTGCTTCGCTGCGGTGGTAATCTGGTGATTCCCAGAACGGATAAAAATTCAAAAATTTATGCTCCCATTGCATTGGATATGGGACTGATGATCACGCATCATCATGCGGAACCTTTGGGGGCGGAAATGTTCCTGCGAGCTTATCCGGATCTGGAGCCTTCCTATCTGAAATACAAGGATTTATTTGAAGGCTGTGGAAGGATGCCATAGAGAGACAGAAGAATGAGGAAGTCATCTGGAACATCGGATTTAGAGGACAGGGAGATGTCCCTTTTTGGGAGAATGACCCTGCCTATGATACTTCTGAAAAACGTGGAAGTCTCATCAGCAACATCATGCAGGAACAATATGACATGATTAGAGAGCAGATCCAGGGGGCAGTGTGCTGTACGAACCTGTATGGGGAGATTTTGGAATTGTATCGCGACGGTCATCTGCAGATCCCCGAAGATGTGATCATGATCTGGGCAGATAATGGTTATGGCAAGATGGTCTCCAGACGTCAGGGTAATCATAATCCAAGAGTGCCAGCGTTGCCGGAAAAAGGCGACAAAGGTCTGCAGGGAACCTATTATCATGTATCGTTCTATGATCTGCAGGCAGCCAACCATATCACCATGCTGCCAAACTCTATGGAATTTGTGGAAAAAGAATTGAACAATGCCATGGATCATGGAATTACAGATCTGTGGGTTATCAATGCTTCCAATATTAAGCCTCATGTATATCCGCTTTCTTTTATAGCCAACTTGTGGAAAAAGAAGGCACTGACAGCCGGAGAACACAGAAAAACTTATATCCGGGAGTACTATGGAGCGGATTGCACGGAGGATCAGCTGACATGCATGGAGCAATGCATTAGCAGATATCCGGATGCTATGCTGTCCTTTGGTGAAAGAGAAGACGAACATGCAGGAGAACAATTCTATAATTATGTGGTCCGGGATTTTATCTATGGATGGATGAGGGACGGAGCAGCCGCACCGGTAGAAGAACTGTTCTGGTGTACCGGAGAATCTGCATTTGATAAGCAGATGAACTGGTTTGAATCAAAATGCAATGCGACCTGTGATAAAATAGAGCAATTGTATCATGATTGCGCTGTGGTCAAAGGCAGTGAACTGTGGAAGGATTCTGTATTACTGCAGACGGAGATTCACAAATATTGTCTGAAGGGAAGTATACTGTTTGCGGAAAGCTTCCGGACTTATCAGAAGAAGGAGTATAAAAAGTGTTTCTTTTTGTTGGGAAATGCTGTAGAGGCATATAATGCGGCTGCCAGTGCCATGAGAGAGAGGGAACATGGAAAATGGACAGGTTTCTATGCGAATGACTGCCTGACAGATGTGAAGGAGACGGCTTATTGTCTGAAACGGCTGATGGGTTATGTAAGGAATCTGGGAGATGGACCGGATTTCTATAAATGGCAGAGAGAAGTGACCTATTCGGAGAATGACGCTAAAGTCGTTCTGATTACAAATATGGAAAACCATATGACTGACTGGGAGTTATACCTTGCCGGAAAAAACATGCAAGGGTAGAGGGGATACAAAAAACAAATAGTAGAAATAGTTGTAACAATTAAATGATTTTGAACACAATTTTGGAAGAAAACTGTATTCAATGCAAATGAGAAAAAGCCCGGAACCATGATAAAATGGGCTTTTTCTCATCTGAAAAAAATATAATAAAAATTGTGTAAAAATGTGTTGACAATAGTAATCCTTTTTGTTAGAATAGCTTTTGTCGTCAGGTAAACAACAGAGATGACAAGGAAATGGACACACATTCGGAGAGATATCGAAGTGGTCATAACGAGGCGGTCTTGAAAACCGTTTGTCCGAAAGGGCGCGTGGGTTCGAATCCCACTCTCTCCGCTAGGCATTCGTGCCGCCGATCATTATATAGATTATCAGAATCAACTATCTGGAGAAGTACCCAAGAGGTTGAAGGGACACCCCTGGAAAGGGTGCAGGTCGTTAATAGCGGCGCGAGGGTTCAAATCCCTCCTTCTCCGTTAGCTGTTGGTGAGTATCAAAAACGCTTGAAAAAAGTAGTTGACAAACAGAGATTGCTGTGATAAACTATTAAAGCTGTCGCTGAAACAACAGCAAAGCTTCTCATAAAAGAGAGGTTATGATCTTTGACAAATAAACAGTAATGCAACCCTGAAAATTCCAAGATTTTCAGAAAAATGAATTGCGAGATTCAAGAAACAAGCAGATCGATGAAAAAGATTGAGAA
>ENA-OQCS01001848-OQCS01001848.1-human-gut-metagenome-genome-assembly--contig:-NODE-1848-length-10173-cov-1.735915_pt1 | contig 10173 bp, 10 predicted proteins | sample MGYA00242757_ERZ504575 | MGnify/ENA primary metagenome ERZ504575 (study PRJEB26092, sample SAMD00036297) | human gut metagenome | host: Homo sapiens | study: EMG produced TPA metagenomics assembly of... | reverse complement strand
TTGGCCCGAAATATCCGTTAGCTTTTGAGAGGCCAATGTCCATTCAACCCAAGGCTTTACTTTTTGGATCAGGGCCTCATCATTCATGATGTAAGCAAAGGTAGTAAGCCATCTATCCAGTATGGGCCTCGCTCCCATACGTCTCCATCTCCGCCTAACCAACCATTACGCGGTCCCATTACTTTTCGTATAGATAGAATCCAGATGGCCGGTCATTCCCGTACACATTCGTTCCATTTGGATTTTTAGCCAACCCGCAGGTTTAACATCCCCAATAGGCAACTCTATATAAGGCTTAGAGGCTAATGGATAACGATTGTTCGGGTAATTAATGTTGATAGAACCTTCATTTCCCGGCAAAGTGGCAGAAAAGGAGGTAATTGAGATTAGGCTTGATAATGTTATCGTTAATAAATACTTCATTTTGATGCTTTTTTAGTTATTCGTTATAGGGGATCCATACCCTCATTTTTCCTGCTTTACGGTTATCCCACGCATAATAGGGAATGAAGGTAGCAGATTGTGCCCTACCGTTTGTTTTAATTGTTTTTATCCCATTCAATATATCGGAAACGAAGCTGTCTGGAATGTTGTACTTGGGCTCAACTGGATTTGATCGAAATATTCCGGGTTGTCTATTTCTTCCATGCAGTATACAAGTGGCCCTCGTTGAATCGCCCGTTTGCCGAAATTTTCCTTGACATGCGGATCTGCCGCAACAATTTCCACGGGCATATCCATATCTAGAGCGATTACATCTTGCGATTTCCAATCCTTGATTACCGCATAGCCTTTTTTCTCAGACACGTTTATTCTCTTACCATTGATACTTAAATCATAGGTTTTGCACCAATCGGAATGCGGAGCGTATCTCTTTCTCCAAAGGCTGAGACGTAGAAATTGTTAGTTTACCGATCCATCCCACGGATAGTCCGTTTCTTGTGTTAATAGGATATCAGTCTCTCCTATCCGTATTTGCCCCGTATTTCCGATATATAGATTTACCCATAACGCATCATCGGAGGAGGCGTAGATATAATTTCCGATAGAAGGCAAGAAGCGTGAAAGCTGACTTGGGCAACAAGCGCAACCATACCATTCTTGTCTATGGTGATCACCCTTAGATTCCAGCGGGTTGACATAGAAGAAGCGGTCTCCACCCAAGGAGATACCGGCAAGCGCACCGTTATATAAAGAACGTTCCAGTATGTCGATGTATTTAGAGTCTCCGGTAAGTTGGTTCATACGTTGGTTCCAAAGCACCATTCCGACAGAAGCGCAAGTCTCGCAATAAGCATCTAGGTTCGGTAAATCGTAATCCTCCGTAAACCCTTCGTTATCCCGGGATGAACCGATTCCCCCGGTGATATACATATTGCGGTGTACCACATCATCCCATAGACGATCTATGCGGCTATATATCCCGTATCATTCTTCAAGGCAGCCACATCGGCCATACCGCAATACAAATACATACATCGTACCGCATGCCCGGAGATATCGGTAAGTCGCCGGACGGGAACGATATCTTGATAGTAAACCGGGTCCCATTTACCTTCATCACCCATAGTGCCGTGACCGTGTCCACGTTCCTCCAGCAGCCAATAAGCGAAATCCAGATATTTCTGCTCTTGGGTGGTTTGATAAAGCTTGACAAGCGCCAGTTCTATTTCCTCGTGTCCCGGTACCCAATGTCTTTTTCCCGGACCGAATTGGCTCATCATATGATCTGTCATGCGTATACATACGTCTAATAACTTGCGCTTTCCGGTAGCTTGATAATACGCTACTCCTGCCTCAATCATATGTCCGGCGCAGTACATCTCATGCTTGTCCATATTGGTCCACCGTTTATCCAATCCGGTGAGTGTATAGAAGGTATTGATGTAGCCATCCGGTTGTTGGGCGGCAGCGAATTTGTCAATCCATTCGTCCGCTTTCTTTTCCAACTCGGGATCCGGATTGTTGATCAGGCTATAAGCCATACCTTCTAACGCTTTATATACATCGGAATCATCAAAGAAAATGCCGGAATGCTCTCCTTCCCCTTTCGCTGCATTCTCGAAATTACGGATACGTCCGGTTTGATTCTCTATTTGATCGATACAGACAGGCAAGGTCGCCGAGACATGTTTGCTGAGTCTGGGTGACCAAAAGTTGTCATTGATTTTCACATGAGAAAAATCGATCTGCTCGATCATCTTCAAAGGCTGTTCCTTTATATCTTCTTTAGAGGTCTGGCACCCTTGCAAAAGAAAGGCAGACGCAGCGAGTAAAAGGTATTGCTTCATATAGCTTTAGAAATTGAGATTAAAGGAGGGTATGTCAATATAGAGACATACCTCTATGTTATTATTGATAATTCGGATTTTGTTCCAGATTCGGATTGGTATCTACTACTTTTTGAGGTAAGGGAAATACCGTTTTATAATCTCCATTCGGCTCATGAGATAACCATTTAGCTTTTGTGAAATGACCGAAACGTATCATATCTCTCCGGCGATAAGATTCTCCAGCGAATTCCCAACCTAGTTCATCATAGAAACGTCCGAATTTTCCGGATAAACTTGATTTTGCGAAGTTAATACATAGTTTTCTACCGTACCGTATTTGTAACAGGATTTTTCTTGTAATTGCGCTCCTGAGACAATTGCTTTTTCAGGATGTTCTTTAAAAGCTCTTTTTCTGACCATACTTACAATAGACGCTGCTTGATCTGCTTTCCCAGTACGTAAAAGGCATTCTGCTTTCATCATATGGACTTGCGTAAGTCTGAATAAGACCAAATCATTATTTAGTTCACTTCTGGCTCCCATCTCAACCTCATATTTTAACCAGCGATATCCTTCTGCCTCACCAGTGAAAATTCCGTTGGGCATTTTGTTGACGAAGATAAGCGGTTGTCCCATTAAGTCATAAGAGCCTGTGAGAGGTGTCCGGTCAGATGCGTATTGGGGACCTCCTAGCCAAGTCGCATTTAAACGTTCGTCATCTGGATCATAGGTGTCGATGAATTGAGGTATTCCTTTATAGGCCCCAGCTCCCCAAGGGCTTCCAACTAGATCATACGTTTTTTGGTTTGCTCCGTGTAAGGCGGCTAAATGATAGTTAAATCCAGTGGCAAATATTTCATCATAAGGAATGACTAATATATTTTCTAATGAGTTTTCATTGTGTGCCTTAAATGGATCGCTATAATTAATGTCTATACTGTATTTTCCTGAATTAATAATATCATCACACTCTTGAATACAAGCATTCCATTGGGGATCACCTGTATATACTTCTGCGTTCAAATATACGTTAGCGAGGAGGGCTTTAGCTCCCCATAATGTGAATCTTCCATAATTAGATTCATTTTTCTCTGTTGGGAGATCGCTGAAAGACTCTTTTAGTTCTTTGACTATAAAATCATAAAGATCCTTCCGGGATGTTTTTACAGGTAATTCTGAGGTGGGTTCCGTTACTAAAGGAGCATCTCCGAAATTATCCATGATGTACCAGTAATAGAAAGCACGTAATGCTCGAGATTCAGCGATCATGCAGCCTTGTTTTCATTAGACAGGACGCCCCATTGGAGGAAGGACAATATTATGGATTTACAGGAGAAGACAGCAGAATAAAAATATCGAAGGAGTATAATATAGCGACAGGTACAGATGCATTTTGCTTTGGCGCTAACAAGGATTTTCCTAACTTTGGTAATAAAGCTGTTTACAATGAATTAAGTACCAGCGCCGAAACGCTCTTTCAATTAGCGGAAAATCCGAGGAAGAAAAATCCGAAAGAACTTATGATTCAGTAAGAAAGGTGATTTATTATTGCGAAATGCATAAAAAGAACTTTAACTGACCATCAATTAGGCAGCGATGCATTCTGGTTTGGAAGCAATGATAAAGAAAAAGGATATTATAAGGCTTTGCAGGAGGCAATCTGGTATTATTCAGATAGTATTGACGGCTTGAAAAGCTATTCATCTGGCAGTGTGGGTTATCATATTATGAAAAAAGCAGTTAAACACATTATTCAAGAAAGTGAGAAGTATCGGATGAAGATATGGAATGTGTAAAGCTTAAAATGTATAATTCTTCTATGCTGGGCGATCACAACAGTCCGCTCCAACCGTTAATTGCGTTTGAAATAATAAACAAAACAGATATAAAGGTGCAAAAAGTCAATAAAAGCGGTGAAAGTCTGGAAGGGGCTGCGTTCAGACTGGAAAAACTGGGGGATGCATCGTTCACCCCGGTAGAAATGGGAAATGAATCAGCTATTTCGGATTTTACGTTTAAATGTTTGGACGCAGGAGAATACCGTCTTACAGAAATCAAAGCGCCATCAAATTATATTCCTTTGGAAGAACCGATTCTATTTACAATAATAGAAGAAAGCAACGGTGTATTTAAAATTAAATTAAATACAGAGAATTCTAAAGTAACGTTAGAAGAGGGGACGTTGACGATTAAAGTTGCAAATGAAAAGACTGTAACGACAGAGATCACTGTGGATAAAAAATGGTTTAGAGCTGACGGAACTGAGTTTCACCCTCAGGATGGGGAGATTTCTTATAATCTGATACAGGTTTTGACTACGGAAGGAGGGGAATCTTCCGAAAAAATATATAAATCGGGAGAAACATTGACAAGTCAGGACGGTTGGCAAAAAACTTACTCAAATCTGCCGGCGGCAGACATAAACGGCAATGGAGAAAAAGAAATCTGCACGTATTATGTGAAGGAGATTTTGATTGCAGATTATAGTACAAGCTACAGTAACGGCAGCGTCGGTGAATCAGAAGATCCGTCGGCCGCGGCGCTTTCGTCGGGAACTATCACTGTTAAAAATACGGAAAAGATGAAATTCATATTACCTGAAACAGGTGGAACGGGACGTGGGATTCTGTACATTGCAGGAGTGTTTCTGTTAGGGATTTCTATGATTCTGTTAGGCAATAAAAATAGTTCTTTTTATGAATGCTTACATAAGAAAGGGTGACTTTTTGTATGAATTTGGATGAGCGGGATTTAAAAAAGATCAAATCTTTACATGTTATGTTGAAAATGCCAATATGGATATTGGAAAAAGAAACAAATAAAGTTTTAAAAAGCTATGAATCAATTTATAAGCATCCTATTTCTTACGGATTCAAAGAAAAGAATATCTCAGAAGAAACAGTGCAGTTCTACAGTGGAATATTAAATGAAATTTTTTGTGCCTGTGGTATAAGGATATAAAAATAGTAATAGGCGCTTTTAGAATTAATAATGTTACAAGGGCAGATTTTTCACATGTTTATAATAATATGGATGATGAAAATAAGAAAAATTTGTCAGAAACCGAGTGTTGGGAATATTATGAAGCGCTTCCGGTATATCCGTTGGGGGATATCAGAGATTATTTGATCCTTTTAGGGTTTTTGTTTGATATGGATCTGGAAGATATCTATTCGGAAGGATTGCACGAGCAAGTAGCGAAAAACAAGTTAGAACTGGAGAAAAAGCCATCTGAAGAAGAGGTATATGACACTTCCGTGTAGAGCGATATACATTTTATTATGAAAATAAGATCATGAACCTCGTAAGTCAGGGAGATATTCAATTATTAAAAAGTGGTCTTACAGAATTAGGAACGAGTGTTTTACCGATTTTAACGAGCAGTTCTTTAAAGACGGAAAAAACTATACTGTTATTATTTTGGAAAAGCTGGCATCGTTGGCGATTCAGGTAGGAAAGGATATCGTGTCAGTAATCAGGCTGAGAAACTTTTATATCAAAAAGGTAGAAGAGCAAACAGAATTTGTAGGAGTTTTGGCTACGAGAGACAGCGCGATCATTCATTTTACAGAAGAACTTCACGGTGTATCGAATCAGCAAGAACATCCCTCATCCGGTGTGTTCTGCAATATATTAATCTGAAAATCTATGATAACATCAAGGTGACGGAGCTTGCAAAACAATTTTATTTATCAGAAAGCGCGCTTCGCAGCAGATTTAAAGAAGAGATAGGCGTACCTATTAACGAATATGTAAATAAAAGAAAGATTGAAGAATCAAAGATGATGATCTGGTCGGGAATTCCGGCAGGAGAGATAGCAAGGCGCTTGAGTTTCTATGATCTGTCTCATTATTATCGTACTTTTAAAAAATACACAGGCGTGACACCACAGCAGTTTAGAGATACAAATATCATAGGACAGGAAATGTAATAATAGGCGAAAAGTTTGAGTAAAATCAGCTTTTCGCCTGTTTTGTTTTTGTAAATATCGGGTGTTTGGTAATTAAGAAGAAAAAAATGTTGTTATGTACACGAGGTGGTCAAACGGTACATTGAAGCGGGGGGGGGGTAATAATATATGCTAACTCTAAAGCAAATAATATAAAAGCTATACAGTTTTATATACACGGAAAGGAGGGGGGATATGCAGTTAAACAGAACAACAGATTACGTAGTAAGGATTGTGTACTTTTTAAGCAATGAAAACAGGATATTTACTTCTGAAGAGATTTCCGAGGCAATAGGGTGTTCAAGAGGTTACGTTATATCAATTTTAAGAAAATTATCGAAAGAAGGACTAGTGGAGGTGATCAGAGGAGTAAAGGGCGGTTTTCGGTTAAAGAAAAGACCGGACGCAATCAGTTTGTTTGATGTGATAAAAATCATGGAAGATACTATTTGTATCAATCAGTGTTTGAATGAAGAGGAAAATTGCAATCTAAAAGCAACCGATTACTGCCCGGTGAGACGGTTTTATCTTTCATTGCAAGAACAAATAGAATCGGAGTTAAAACATATGACATTTGAAATGCTGAGAAAATCGGGGGGGGGGGCGGATAGAATATTTTAATAGTTCTTAATCAGGCGGGTAATGCAAAATGAAGTCAAATGAAATCGAAGGAATCAGATAGGAGGATTTATGGAAACGTTAAGAAAAATTATTGAAGAAAAAAAGCGAAAGGGAGAAGAAAAAAAGCCGTATTATGGAATACGCAAACTAAGCGTAGGTATAGTTTCCTGTATGTTGGGCCATCTTCTCTTTTTGCATCGCCTGTAGTTGTAAGCGCTGTTGAAGCAACTCCGGAAGATGTAAGCATCATTCAGATGCAGTCGGTGAAAGGCGAAGCGATCGAAAGATCAGCGACGTTGGTTGCCGTTACCGGAGCGACAGGTATCAGGGCGGCTTCCGGAAACATAGATTCGGAGAATTTGGGATATGCTCCGAATGCAAAGTATAGTTTTCAGGATTTAAAATTCGATCCTGAAAAGCTAAGTAAAACCAATTCCGCGCGCAGATCCAATTTAAAATCTACGGAAAGCACAATATTGCCGCTTCAACAGATAACTGGAAGATCAATCTTCAAATCGATGAAAGAATCGCAAAACATGTAATAGGAATCGAAGTTGAACCAAAAAGGCTGACAGAAGCAAATCCAAGACCGATCAGAAGAGCGCTTACGAGAAAAAGCGATACGATAGGGCGAATGACAAATATATGGGAAGTAAATTATATCAGATCTGAAAACGGAGTGTTTGCAGGAGGAGAGACGACAGATACTCAGACTGCGCATAATGGAATTATTTATCTTGATAAACCGCTGAATAAAATTCTTGAAGAAATCGGAGATGAAAATCTGACAAACGAACGGCTCTTTTACAGAATTTATTTGACAAGCGTTCAAGATAAAGGAGCTATTGTTCCGGGCATTGCTTCTACAGGATTTTTCAAAATTAACGGTCTGGATATCCAGATCGAAACGATAGAATCTAGCGGCAATGAAAAATGGTTTAAGCATGCGGCTGTTGAAGGCAGATATGTAAGAAGTGATAAGTTTAAAAATCCTGGCGGAGCGATTAATCAAAACGGAGCTATCGTCGTAGATCATAAGATATCGAAGAATACTAACTTTGCCTATATAAGCGCAAAGAACAAACCGTGGACTCTTGAGTATGGAGTCGATCCGAGATTGGTAAAATATATTGGAGGTATCGAGCTTTATTACATGGATGCAGCTGATTATGTGAATCCGGATTATTCTCTAAAAAACAAAGCAAATCGCAAAGTTCGAGATTTGTCGATCGTAAGAACAGCAGGTCATAAAAAATATGGTTATGGTGATATTACAGAGAATCAGTTTACGCAAATAGTAGATGTTCATGGAGGACGACCCGAACCGATCACGATAAGATATGTCTATAAGCTTAATAAGCCAATCAATGAAATTTTGGAGGAATTAAGAAGAGAAGCCGGAGTAGAAGAAGGAGAAGCGTTTGGTAAAGATTTTATATTCAGCGCATGGATTACAGATAAAACAAAAGATGCTCTGATAACGAATACATACGGTACAGGCTACTATAGAATTCAGGATATTGACGGTGATGGAAAGCTTGATGAGGAGGAAGCAAATAATGAGCAAAGTCCTTATATCGGCGTTCCGAAAATTACAGCTCCTTATGAAGGTGATAATAAAGTAAAAGCTGTTGTGCATTTAAATGAAAATGCCGGAAAGGGAAATAAAGCTCAGCTGATCAATAAAAACGGAGTTGTCGTTGCTACAATTAATAATGTAGATGCAGAGGAAAACGGCATACCAAAAACAATAGATAGAGAACTTGAATTTACGGTTACTGATTCAAGTGTATTAGGTAAAGCAGGAGATAAACTTACCGTTAAGATCATTCCTTCAGATGAAAGGTATGAGAAAGCGGAAGAAGCAGAAACAAAGGTAAAAGAAGCGCCAAAAGCAGTCAAAGATCCTCTCAGAGTTGTCAAAGGAAAGGATTTAACAGAAGATACGGTATTAGCGAAAAAAGGAGTAGAAAATTCAAATAAAATGCCGGGAGGAACAACATATCGGTGGAAAACTGCTCCGAATACAAGTCAGGCAGGAAATACGACTGGGATAGTGTCAGTAACTGTTCCTGACAGAGAAGAAGCTTTTGAAGTAACTGTTCCTATTGAAGTGTTTTTAGCGGATGCAGATAAATATACTCCGCAGACAACGTCGATTATTAAAGAGTATGGAACATCAACGACAGAAGAGGAAATTATAGGCGCGGTAACAGTGCCGGGATATCCGGAAGATACAGTGGATGAACTGGAAATAGCACTTGATAATGCAACTCAGATTCCGGATGGGAATACAGCAGGGGATTATCCTGTAGATGTAACAGTTACTTATCCGGATGGAAGTGAAGATAAAGTACAAGTAACAGTTACAGTAAAAGAACAAAAAGATAATGAGAAGTATATTCCGGAATTCGATCAGATTAATAAAAACTACGGCGAAGCAACAACGGAAGAGGAGATCAAAGGTGCGCTGAAGGAAGAAAGCGTACCGGAGAACACGGAAGTCACAGTGAAGAATCCGGAAAACCTTCCGGACGGAATGACAGAGGGAACATTCGAAATAGAAGTGACGGTAGAGTACCCGGACGGAACAAGCGAAGATACGACAGTGCAGGTAGTGGTGACGGATAACCGCACGGATGCAGAGAAGTATACGCCGGAATTCGATCAGATCGAGAAAAACTACGGCGAGGCAACAACGGAAGAAGAGATCAAAGGTGCACTGAAAGAAGAAAGCGTACCGGAGAATACGGAAGTCACAGTGAAGAATCCGGAAAGCCTGCCGGATGGAATGACAGAAGGAACATTCGAGATAGAAGTGACGGTAGAATATCCGGACGGAACAAGCGAAGATACGACAGTGCAGGTAGTGGTGACGGATAACTTTTTAGTTGTCACTAAAAATCCGCCAAAACAAATTGATGGACAGAGAGTAGCTGAAAATACAAATGTAATTACAGCAAATCTGACATTTACTGTAGAAGGTGTACATGATGAAGGATTAAATTCAGGTCTTTCCATTGATGAAAATGGAATTTGACAGGAACGCCAAAACTTAATTGGGGTGACAAGAATTCCGACACTTATGAAGAACAGACAGTAGTTCTTCATGCAATAGCAACAGCGGAAAGTGGTAGTAAAAAACCTGTAACAATATCGGTAGTAGTTCAAAGAGATACGGACGGAGACGGAGAGCCGGATATCACGGATACAGACGATGATGGAGATGGATTTACGGATATAGAAGAGGAAGAAAAAGGTACTGATCCAAAAGATCCAGACTCAGTTCCGCAGGTTGATCCGATTGTTGCGCCGACTATAGGAGAAAT
>ENA-OQCS01001847-OQCS01001847.1-human-gut-metagenome-genome-assembly--contig:-NODE-1847-length-10182-cov-3.205072_pt1 | contig 10182 bp, 14 predicted proteins | sample MGYA00242757_ERZ504575 | MGnify/ENA primary metagenome ERZ504575 (study PRJEB26092, sample SAMD00036297) | human gut metagenome | host: Homo sapiens | study: EMG produced TPA metagenomics assembly of... | reverse complement strand
AGTAAGTCTTTTTAAATGATGATGATTATGTGACACGTTATGCAAGAGAAAACTATGTTTTCACAAAAGATGGGGAACAAGTTGTCATCTTACCAGATATAGATCAAGAAAATAAGCAGAGATTGCTTATTTTTGTTTTAGGAGATTTTTTATGATTATTAAAGAAGAAATGTATATTCGTTCATTGAAAAGAAAAAGACATATTGATATTTATGTACCTGATGATTATCAATCAGCTAAAAAAAGATATCCTGTGTTAATAATCAATGATGGTCAAAATGCTTTTTTTGATGAACAATCTTATATAGGAAAAAGTTGGGGATTTTTAGAAGGTGTACGGGAGCTGAAATTAGATGTGATTTTAGTAGCTATCTACTGTAATTTTGAACCTTTAAAAAGAGAAGATGAATATGGTCCTTGGGTCATGAATCAAGAATTTTCAAGAGAATATGATACTCATAGACTCGTAGGAGGAGAAGGAAATGCTTATGTTACTTTTTTGACAACGCAATTAAAACCTTATCTAGATCAAAACTTTCCTACTAAAATAGATGATTATGGTATTGTAGGAAGTTCAATGGGAGCTTTGATTTCATTTTATGCTTTTTTAAAATATCCAACGATTTTTAAAAAATGTGCTATTCTTTCAACAGCTTTTTGGATTTATGAAGAAGAGTTTGTAAAGTTATTGAAAGTTAGTTCAATAAGTCATAATATGTTGTATATGACGTTGGTGGTCAAGAAGAAGATGAAAGATATATTCCAAGTAATCTTCATTTAAAGGAATGTATTGAAGAAAAAATTGATCATTTTCAATATCATTTCTTTCCAGAGGGAAGACATAGTGAATATGATTGGTCACAAAGAGTGCCATTTTTTTTAAAGATGTTTTATAAAGGAGAATAAGTATGTATCGTTTAATGTTTTCAGATTTAGATGAAACTTTATTAGTAAATCATCATGTACCAAAAATGAATCAAGAAGCTATTTTAAAAGCAAGAGAACAAGGTTTAAAGTTTGTTCCTTGTACAGGAAGAGCTTTTAATATGATTCCAGATATTTTAAAAGAAATAGGTACATATGATAAAGCAGGAGAATATTCTTTATGTTTTAATGGAGGCCTTATTGTTGAAAATAAAGATAATAAAGTTCTTCATTTCAAAGGATTAGAGTTTGAAAAAGCAAAAGAAATATTTGACAATGCAAGAGATTTAGATGTTTGTGTTTTAGTATTTACTTTAGATTGTTGTTATATTTTTCGTGCAGATGAAGATGAAATTCAAAGAAAAATTGCACAAAAAGCAAAATTTAAAGTAATCGAAGATTATGATATTGATTTTCTAAAGGATGAAAAATTGCAAAGATTCTATATGAAAAAAGAGACATGGATTATTTAAAACAACTTGCTAAAAAATTACCTGAAAGTATTCAAGAAACATGTAGTATTGCATTTTCTAGTGGACGTTATTTAGAAATGAATACCAAAGGTGTTGATAAAGGTTATGGGATGCGTTGGTTAGTAAATTATTTAGGCTATGATATGGATGAAACGATTGGTATTGGGGATAATTATAATGATGTAGAAATGATTAAAACTGCGAAATTAGGATGTGCTGTTGCTTGCGCAAGTGATGATATTAAAGAATTGGCACAGTATGTAACAAAGAAGGATTATGATGAAGGGGCAGTAAGTGAAGTTATTGAAAAGTTTGTATTAGGAGAAGATCATGAATAGATTTAAAACAATAGTAGAAATTGAATCTCAAAAAGAATATTATCAAAAGTTACATCAAATCATTGAAAAAGAATATGAAACTAAAACAATTTATCCACCAAAACAAGAAATCTTTAGAGCACTTAATTTATGTGATTTTGATGATGTTAAAGTTGTTATTTTAGGACAAGATCCTTATCATGAACCTCATCAAGCCAATGGACTTGCCTTTTCAGTTACTAAAGATGTGCGTATACCACCAAGTCTTGTGAATATTTATAAAGAAATTCATGATGATTTAGGACTTCCTATTCCTAACCATGGTGATTTAACTTATTGGGCTAAACAAGGTGTTTTGTTACTTAATAATGTTTTGACTGTTGAAAGAGGAAAAGCAAATTCTCACAAGGGATTAGGTTGGGAAACTTTTACATTGAATATTGTACGTTATTTAAATGAAAGAGAAAAACCACTCGTTTTTATTCTTTGGGGAAAGAACGCAATCGAAAAGAAAAAATACATTGATTCTAGACATTTAGTACTTACAAGTGTGCATCCTTCACCACTTTCAGCATATAGAGGTTTCTTTGGTTCAAGACCATTTTCTAAAACAAATGAGTTTTTAATTAAAAATGGAATGACACCTATTGATTGGAGTATTCCCAATGTTTAAAACAATTGATGAAGCTTTGAATTTTATTGAATCACAAAGAATGAAACGTTCTTTTAAAGAGTTTCAAGAAATTATAAAAAGGTATCATCTACCTGTTGATTTAAAAAATGTTATTCATGTAGCAGGAACAAATGGAAAAGGCTCAACAGTGACTTTTATTAAAGATTTACTAGTAAAACAAGGCTATCATGTAGGAACGTTTACATCGCCTTATATTATTAAACATAATGAAAGAATTTCGGTAGATGGAAAACCTATTTCTGATGAAGAGTTGTTACGATTAGTCAATGATTTATATCCAATAATAGAAAAAGAACATCTTTCGATGTTTGAAATAGATACAATAATCATGCTTAATTATTTTAATGAATTAGATTTAGATTATCATATTATTGAATGTGGTATAGGAGGACTTCATGATAAAACAAATGTGATTAAAAGTAATGTTGCAGTGATAACAAATATTGGTTATGATCATCAATTTATGTTAGGTGATACTTTGTTAGAAATAGCCGGTCATAAAGTAGGTATTGTTAAAGAAGGGGTCCCTTTATTTACAACTGAACAAAATAAAGAAATATTAAGTTATTTTAAAGATTATTGTACAAAACATCAAAGTACTTTTTATCCTTTACAAGTAGAAAAACAATATCAGTATCCTTATCATCTACATTTTCATCAAAAAAAAAATATGTATTACATTTACCAACATATCAAGTAAGTAATTTAACGCTTGCTTTAAATGTTGTTGATTATCTTTGTGATTTAAATGATGAAGATATTCAAGCGGTGATCGATGATTTTAAATGGCCTTGTCGTTTTGAACAATTTGGACATCTTTATTTAGATGGTGCTCATAATATCAGTGGAATAGAGGCATTAATTCAAACAATCAAAGAAAGAAGTTGGAAGATGTTGGAATTGTTTTTAGTGCTTTGATGGATAAAGATTGTCAAAAGATGTTAGATATGTTGAAAGAATTTGATGTTGTGATTGCTGATTTTGATGATGAAAGAAGTCAAGGGGGACATATTCCCTATCAAAAAGCTATTGAAATAATGAAGGCTAAACATAAAAATATTGTTGTAACAGGATCATTACATTTTGTATCAACAGTACGAAAATATGTAATAAGTGCGTAAGCACTTATTTTACTTTATATTGATAATCTAAAGGCTCATCAAATTCTGCCCATAATAAATAAACAAGTAATAACATTACTGTTTTACCAGTATCAGTTACGATAATAAAATGATCTCTACCAGCTTGTTGCAATGTTCCTGTATAAATCTTATCATTCCATGTTTTAGAACCGGTATAACTAAAATAGAATGTTCCTTTTTTACCAACGTTAACACGTAAGATGTTTTCAACGTATGTTTGTTCTACGGGTTGAGTAGGGGAAACAGTTTGTTGCCTGGTAAGATTTTCATTATCATCTTCTTTTACTAAGTAAGGGTTTAAATCATCAAAATAATCCATAGAGACCTCCTATAAGTCACAATTATCTTTTAACCCTGGGTTATAAAAACAATGTTTTTTATATTTTCCAGATAGTCTTCCATAAAACGTTTCTGGACAATCAACATTTGTGCCAGGATTTTTAAACCATAAGGCGTTCGTGGCGGGTTCATTTCGATAGCCATTAATACATCTTAAGGCAATGTCTTTTTCATTTTGACTCACAGGTTCATTAAATAGCGGTTGTCCTACTCCAGCAAATTGATTTGTCTGATAGACAACTTCACTAATAGTTCTGACATTTCTAAAAATGTCACAATTTGCGACAACACGATTGACAATGACATTTCCTACAAGGAGCATACCTTCTTCGCCCTCTCCTAAAGCTTCAGATTTTATCAATCTCGCCAATAATTCGACTTCTTTTTCGGTATATGAAATTCGAGCCATGTTTTCACCTCAAAATAATTTATGATTATCCTTTAAATTTATGTCAAAAAAGGAGTACAATAATATTACCCTAAGTATTTGATCTATTATTGCTTAAAAACTTAAATAATTCCGTGAATTATAAAGTGAAATATGATAAGATAAAGATGTAGATTAAAGCGCTTACATTTTGTATAGGAGGAGTTAAAAATGGGAAAAGAAATTGTCGCTATGATTTTAGCTGGAGGGCGTGGAACACGATTAAAAGAACTTACAGCAAAAGTCGCAAAACCGGCAGTTCACTTTGGGGGGAAATATCGTATCATCGACTTTCCACTAAGTAACTGCGCAAATTCAGGTATTGATATCGTAGGTGTACTTACACAATATGAATCAGTTTTACTTGGAACTTATGTTGGAGCTGGAACTAAATGGGGATTAGATGGAGCTAATTCTTTGGCTGCTATTTTACCAGCACGTGAAAGAGACGAAGTAGGAGCCACTTGGTATGCAGGTACTGCAGACGCCATTTATCAAAACTTAGATTTCTTAGATCGTTATGATCCAGAATATGTTTTGATTTTATCAGGAGATCATATTTATAAAATGGAATACGATCAAATGTTAGAAGCTCATAAACAACGTGGTGCAGATGCTACAATTGCAGTATTAAATGTATCACTTAAAGAAGCGAGTCGTTTTGGTATTATGAATGCTCATGAAGATGGAACTATTTATGAATTCGAAGAAAAACCAGAACACCCAAAATCAACTCTTGCATCTATGGGTATTTATATCTTTACTTATAAACAATTACGTAAATATCTAGTAGCTGATGCAAAAGATAAAGATAGTAAACATGACTTTGGTATGAATATCATTCCAGCAATGTTAAATGATAATAAAAGCTTTATGCTTGGGAATTTGATGGATATTGGAAAGATGTTGGTACTGTAGATAGTTTATGGGAAGCTAACATGGATTTACTTAAAGATAAAGATTTAGATTTATATAATATCAAAAAAGATTGGAAAATCTATACTGAAGACACTTTAGGAAAACCTCAAATTATCGGTGAAAAAGCAGAAGTTAAAAACTCTCTTGTTACTCAAGGATGTATGGTTAACGGAACTGTTGAAGGATCTGTTTTATTCAATAATGTCAATGTTGGAGAAGGCGCAAAAGTTGTTGACTCTGTATTGATGCCTGGTGTTCTTGTAGAAGAAGGGGCAGAAATCTATAAAGCCATTATTGATGAAAATGTAGTTGTTAAAGCTGGAACTGTCATTAATTCAGAAGCTAAAGAAGTTGAATTAGTGAGCGATAATAGTAGATAAGAGGGGGAAGTAAAGATGGCAAAAGTTATTGGTTTAGTAAACTTACATTCAGATATAGAATTTACGGGATTAACAGAAAGAAGACCAGTGGCCTCTGTAAGCTTCCTTGGTCGTTATGGAATTATTGACTTTGTTTTATCAAATATGTCAAATTCTAAAATAGATGCAATTGGGGTTATGATTCAAAAGAAACCACGTTCTTTATTTAAACATTTAGGAAATGGTAATTCTTGGAACTTTAACCAAAAAGCTGGTGGTGTTTCATTACTTTATAATGAAAAATATGCTAACGATCCTAAATACAATCATGATATTAACAACTTAGTTGAAAATATTCATTTCTTAGAAACAAGTAATGCAGATTATGTTGTGATTGCACCTGCTCATATCGTTACCACAATGGATTATAATGATGTGATTACAGCTCATGAAAAATCAGGAGCAACAATCACAATGACTTATCGTAAAGCAAAAGATGCAGATGTTGCTTGGGTTGGTTGTGATGTTTTAGAAATAGATAAAGATGGTTTATTAACTGGTAAAACAATTAATAAAGGTACAAGAAAAAGACAAAATATTTCATTAGAAACTTATGTAATCAATAGAAAAGAATTATTAGAAATCATGAAAAAAGCACATAAGATTTCTGCTTTCTATGATTTAAAAGATATTCTAGGATATTTATGTGATGAAAAACAAATTCATACTTATGAATATAAAGGATATGCTAGATGCTTAGATTCTACAGAAGCATACTTCAAATATTCATTGGAAATGTTAGATATTGATATTTCATCACGTGTATTTAAATCAATTGGCCAATTTATACAAATACAACGACACACCTCCAACAAAATATTTAGCAAACGCTAATGTAAAAAAATCATTCGTAGCTAATGGCGCAGTAATTGATGGAACTGTTGAAAATAGTATTCTTGGACGTGAAGTTACAATTGGAAAAGGTGCAGTTATTAAAAACTGTGTTATCTTCTCTGGATCTAAGATTGCTTCTGGAGCAGTATTAGAAAACGTAATTATTGATAAACGTGCAAAAGTTGAAAAGAAATTAGAATTAAAAGGAACAGAAACAAGTCCACTTTATATTAAAGAAGGAGACCGTGTTTAATGAGAGTTATGTATGTTGCCAGTGAAGCGACTCCTTTTATCAAATCGGGTGGTTTAGCTGACGTTATTGGTTCATTACCAAAAGAAACAGCAAAAAAAGATGTTGAAAGTATTGTTGTTATTCCTAAATATCAAGATATGAAATTTGTTGATCAAATTGAATATGTAACAAATTTTGATATCTATATGGGGTGGAGAAAACGCTATTGTGGTATATTTAAAGCTGAAGTAGATGGTGTAACTTTCTATTTCATTGATAATGAACAATATTTGGTAGACCAGGATTATATGGTTATGATGATGATTATGAAAGATTTGCATTCTTTGATTTTGCGGTTCTAGAATTAATTAGTCATTTAAATATTAAACCTGATGTTTTACAATTAAATGATTGGCAAACAGCAATGATTGCAATGCTTTATAAAGAAAGATATTGTTATTATGATTATTATCAAAATATTAAAATTGTATTCACAATTCATAATATTTTGTTCCAAGGAAAAGCTGATCTAAAATTATTGGAAGAATACTTTGCGTTAGATAGTTATTTATATTATAACGGGAACTGTCGTAATGATGGATGTTTAAATATGATGAAAGCGGCAATTTTCTACAGTGATGTTATTACGACAGTGTCTCCGACTTACGCTAAAGAAATTTTAACTGATCAATATGGTGAAGGATTACAATCTATTCTTGAAATGAGAAACATGATTTATATGGTATTTTAAATGGTGTTGATTATGATGTTATCAATCCAAGTAAAGATCAAACAATCGTTAAAAAATATTCAGCTCGTTCAGTTAAAAATGGTAAGTTGGAAAATAAATTAGCATTGCAAAGACAAGTTGGATTACCAGAAGATCCAAAAGTTGCTTTAATCGGTATCGTAACAAGATTGACTGAACAAAAAGGATTAGATTTGATTATTAATCAATTTGAAGCGATGTGCCAAAGAAGAGTTCAAATTATTATCTTAGGTTCAGGAGATCATATGTATGAAGATGCTTTAAAAGGTGCAGCATGGGCTCATCAAGATAAAGTATCATTCCAATGTAAATATGACTTTGTATTGTCAAATCGTATTTATGCAGGATGTGATATGTTCTTAATGCCATCATTATTTGAACCTTGTGGTTTGTCACAAATGATGTCATTAAAATATGGAACAATTCCTATTGTTAGAGAAACAGGTGGTTTAGCTGACAGTGTTCAACCATATAATGAATTTGAACAAACTGGTACAGGATTCAGTTTTTCTAACTATAATGCACATGAGATGATGGATACAATTGATTATGCATTGCATACTTCTATGATTATCCAGATGCATGGGATGCAATAGTGCAACGTGCAATGGCTGAAAAATTAGATTGGGATGCAAGTGCAGAACAATACATTCGTTTATTTGCGTCATTACTTTAAAAATAGAGGAGTATCACTTGGTGGTACTTCTTTTATTATCTTTAAACGTATTGATAATAAGGGTATTATATGAAATATAAGGGAGTTGTTGACATGAATAAAAAGGAAACAAAAAGGTTTTATATTAGTAGAAATTATTGTTGTACTTGTCATACTTGCTATACTTGCAGCTATTGCAGTTCCATCAGTATTGGGATATGTTGAACAAGCAAAATAATCTGAACAATTATATAATGTAAGAGATGCATTGATTGCATCACAAACAACTTTGATTAGAACTTATGGGACTGATGGTGAATTTGGTAATGATAATGGCTCTAAAAATGGAAATAAAAAATTAACTAAAGAACAGGCTGCTGATTTAAAATCAAAAGCAGGATTGGAAAAAAATCCATATATATTGATTTTTGGAGCGGGGCATACTTCTTATAAAGGAAGTGCAGATGAAGAAAAAATGTATCATGTTTACTGTGCTATCTATCAAGAAACAAAAGATAATAAGCCATGGCTTTATGATGGTAAAATATGGTCTCATAAATACTTATGGTCTAAAAGCGGAGAAGCAAATACTAAAGAAGAAGCGGGGCGTGCAATGTATACAAAGGCTGAAAATGGCATTAACTATAATCGTATGAAAGGTGTAAGGATTCTATCAAACAAGATGTTAAAGTACAATTGTATTGTGCTTATATTAAAGGTGAATCTAATGCTTCTGATGATGTTCCTGGTTTTTGGAATGATATAAGAAATAAAAGCAATTAATGTCAGTTTAAACTGGCATTTTTTCTTTAAGAACAAAATGGTCTTTTCCATAGAGTTGTCAAAATCAATAAAGTCGTGTAGAATAATAAGAAGAGAGGTGATGATATGAAAAGCATAATAAAATTAATGGTGGTTTTTGTTTGTGTTGTTTCATTAGTTGCTTGTGGGAAAAAAGATACAACTGTTTCAGCAAATAAAGATGGTGTTTTATATGAGGCAGGTGTAGGTGTTTCTTTTTATTATCCTTCTGATTTTAAATTAAGTGAGGGTAATCCAAATGATGGAGTTACACGTTTTACTAAAGAAAATCAAATATTATTTTATAAAGTAGAAGAAAATGAATATGATAATGATACTGATCAATTATCTGAACTTTATAAAGGTGAATTAGAGGCTTCAGAAGTTTCATCATTAAAAGTTAAAAGGCCAGCTTTAGAAAGTGGACTTAAATGTTATGAATATAAGGGAAGTTATGTAAAAACTGGATTGAAGTTTATTCATTTAGTATATTTTGATGACAAGAATACGTATGTTTATGGTTATGAAGCAAATCGAAAAGATTTTAGAAAGAATTTAAAGAAAATGATTGTTTATTTAGAGTCTTTTACGAAGTCTTCTGGATTGTAAAATAAATATTTTGTGATAGAATAAGGTCAATAAAAAAATTATAGGTAAGAGAAGTATATTGATGATATTTTATAGAGAGGGCATGCTGGTGGAAATTGTCTAAATGATTGAATAGAAATGCACTTACTTGAGTCTTTTGAAAAGAAAGAACGTTGATTGCGTTAAGGTCATGATAAGCATCGTCTATCTGGTGGAAGAACACGACAGTGTCTAGATAGTGTATGCTTTTTTTATTAGAGGAGGAACGTTATGAAATTATTTAATACACTTACAAATAAAAAAGAAGAATTTAAACCTTTAAAAGAAGGTGAAGTAAGTATTTATGTATGTGGACCTACAGTTTATAACTATGTTCATATTGGAAATACAAGACCAATGATTGTTTTTGATGTTTTAAGAAGAACATTTGAATATTTAGGGAATAAAGTGACTTTTGTTTCAAACTTTACTGATGTAGATGATAAAATTATTAAAGCAGCTAAACAAGAAGGTATTACTGAAAAGAATTAACTGATAAATATATTAAGGCTTATGAAGATGTTAGAAGAGGATTAAACTTAGAATTTCCTACTTATGCACCTAGATTACAGAAACAATGGATCAAATTATTTCTTTTATTCAAAATTAGT
>ENA-OQCS01001846-OQCS01001846.1-human-gut-metagenome-genome-assembly--contig:-NODE-1846-length-10183-cov-1.638624_pt1 | contig 10183 bp, 13 predicted proteins | sample MGYA00242757_ERZ504575 | MGnify/ENA primary metagenome ERZ504575 (study PRJEB26092, sample SAMD00036297) | human gut metagenome | host: Homo sapiens | study: EMG produced TPA metagenomics assembly of... | reverse complement strand
CGACACATATAAGGAGCTGATTCACATCAAGAGCGGAATCCAGCATAAATATACGCTTCCGGCTATCAAACTCGGCGACATCATTCAGGATAACGTGCCGACCCGACAAGCACTCAGGGAGGCAGCAGCGATGAGTTCAACAAATACACGTTGACCGAACGTTATCTGGAGCCGGCAGATTTCATGGTTTATCTGGAATTTAACCCACGTGACTATGAAAAATACTGGAAGTTCGCACAACCCGAAGGCAATCTGGTATTCCGTGAACTTGATCCGAAGATTCAGGCGACAATGCTGCGTCTGTTGATGGACAAGAAGAACGAATACATCGGCAATGCGATCTGGACAAGCGCAAAAGGCGGCAATGCAAGTGCAAAAGTAACAGAACCTTCCGGATGCACAAAGATCGGAGATGGCAAGGAAAAATACTTCGATGGCGTTATCAAACGCATTATCGACAATGTAAACGCACAGGATACTAAAACAAAAGCAGGTGGTCAGTGTATTTTGGCTGGCAATACCGAATTGACGGATGGTGCGGCTGTCGAAAAGCGATGTATGCGATGTGGAAGAAATGTCCGAAACAGATCCGCAAAAACTCCAATCTGGTTATGTCATGGGTTGGGACGCTTGGGATGCTTACGACCAGTATCTTTCTGACAAACAGGTGAAGTATTCTGAGAACACGGAAGTGAACAAGTATCGCTTCAAAGGCAAGAGAATCATTCCTATTGTCGGGGTTCCGGAACACACAATCGTGCTGGGCAACTTCAGTACCGGTATGGATTCAAATCTCTGGGTAGGCGTTGATTACGCTAACGATACCGAGGTTCTGAAAATCGACCGTTTGCAAGCCAACTCGGAATTGTACTTCTTCCAGATGAGAATGAAGATGGATGTGAATATCGTTCGTCCGGGTGAAATCGTGGTGCATACGGCATATAAGAAAACCGAGTAAGATTTTTACAATCAAAACCTAAAAGGGAGTGGAGAAAGACTCCATTCCCTTTTTAATAATCGTATATATGGCAAGACCTAAGAAAATTGAAGAAACGGAAGGTTCCGTATTAAATGTGAGAGAAGCAGATGTAAAACAACCAGAGGGACAAGATACTTCTGTTTCAGAAAACACAGAAGATCAGGAGTCAGAACCTGTTCAGATCCCCAAACATATTGACGATGTATTAAAGGTATATCCTCAATATCAGAATTTATATGTGGACGACAAGGGTGGCTTATACGGAAGAAACCGCCGAAGTCTCAGAGGGGAAGCCAAGCTTTACAAAAACCCACATTACACAGCATAATTTTAACCAAATCATTATTATATGGCATTAGGAAATGTTTTTATAACAGACACGGACGGACGTTTGCCTTCAGCTACATCCACATCCAATGAAAAGATCACGGGATTGCTTTTCGATGTTTCAAAACAACCGGAACTTTTCACTGCCGGATACGGAAAAAGCAACGAATCCAAACTAAAGCTGGGAGACGTGTGCTATATCACAAGCAGGGCACAGGCCATCAAAGACTATGGCATCATTGAAAGGGTAGAATGCGATGAAGGCGATGAAGCGACCAAGAACTTCATGTTCGGCATTCCGAACTATCATATTTCTGAGTTCTTCAGAATGAGTGGAAATATTGATGGATACGGCAAGCTCTACGTGATGTTTGCGGATTGTTCAAGTAACTGGGATGCTATCGAGATCATGCAGCGTGCTTCAGGCGGTACTATCTCACAGCTTGGCATCTGGACGGAACAGCCGTTATGGAAAAAGAGCGAGGAAACGTATCTTTTGAATATCGTAAAGACAATCAATGATAAAGCGGAACTTCTGGCTACCCAGAACCAACCTCTTTCTCTTGTGTTGTCTGCAAGTTGCGCAAATACCGGTACGGATGATTCGGATGGCAAGAAGGTGGATTTGAACAAGATCCCGACCTGCATCTGCGATTCAAGCCGCACATCGGTTATCATCGGACAGGCTCGAAATGAATTGATCTCGACAATGCAAATGCGCAACAAGAACTGTACTCCGGTCGGTTTCTTGGGTTCGGTCATGGGTTGTATAGCCAAAGCGAACGTACAGGAATCTATCGCTTGGGTGCAGCAGTTCAATCTTTTTGGAGATAATTTCCAAGACATTGAACTGGGATTCGGAGATTTGAATCTGAACGACAATGAAAAATTTACAAGCTTGAACGCATACGAGTCGCTTTCTCCCGTAATGCTGGACGATCTGGACGATAAGGGTATATCTTCCCTATCAAGTATGCCGGAAAGGAAAATGGCGTTTACGTTTCAAAAGACCGCACTTGTTCTGACGGGGACTTCAGGACAATCGCCAGAAACAGGACTATCAACAAGTCACGCAGGGCTGTAAGACAGGCTTTGGCTGCCTTATGTGAACTCTCCGCTTTTGGTCAATCCGTCTACCGGATATTTGGCTCCATCCAAGATCACGTCCTTCAAAAATCTGATCGGTGACATCCTGAACAAGATGAAGACAGCCCAGGAAATTTCCGGCTACAGTGTTGTTATCGCTTCGGATCAGAATGTATTGGTAGACGACACACTAAGGATTGCGTACTATTTGGTTCCGGTCGGGGTTGCGACCTCTATTTATGTAGAAGAAGGATTATCACTAACCGAAAAAAGCTAATAACAGATGGCAGTAATTAATAACGTTGCTTATTCTTGGAGCATGATTACCCTTGCCTCTACCGCACTCGGCATTGACGAAGGCAGTACGACACTGGAGGGGTATCGGGCATTAAATGGAATAAGACTCGTAAAATTGAATCCAATTACGGACTTGGCGGCAAGCCGGTTTCAAGAGGGTTCGGTAACTTGACTTATACCGCATCCATCACGATGGACTATGCTACCCAGCAAGCCCTGAGAAGCACATACGGCTCGCTGATGGATATTGGGGAGTTCGACCTGATTGTTTCATTTGCCAACCCGATGGCATCAGACGATTGGACTACAACTACCGTGACACTTAAAGGATGTATCTTTAATGAGGACGGAATGGAGTCGCAACAGGACGATACGAACATTACAAAAGAGTTTCAGCTTAACCCGTTCGATATTGTTATCGGAGAGGGTTAATTCTAAGGAAGGAGCGGTTGTTGATATACCGCTCCTTTTCGTTTATGTTCTTATTATTTGGGTTATTTTTATTATAAATAACACAAGCTCATAATGGGGTTTTGTTAATTTTGTCGCTCATTTTGTTTTAGATTAGAGATGTTTTTGAATATTCTATTATCAACGAAGTTGGATTTGTTTTTAGACAAGTTGCTGGATTTAGTGTAGATGCCGGTAAAAACATTTTATTGCTTGTCTTATTTATTCAATCGGGTGTTTTATAATCAAACAGATAAACAGGCTGGTCGCTAAAATTCTGGAAAAACGAAAGTGGAACCAAGCGTGCAGACTTTTCTGAAAAGCTTGGTGAAAATTCTACTTAATATGATTCTGGCTTTTGCGGTAATAAGCAAGCTGGGAGTGGAAACCACCAGTTTTGCGGCTTTGATGGCTTCTGCTGGTGTAGCTATCGGTATGGCACTTTCAGGAAACCTATCAAACTTTGCAGGAGGACTGATAATTTTGGTATTCAAACCATTCAAGGTTGGAGATTATATAGAAGGCCCTGACGTAAACGGAACAGTGAAAGAAATACAAATATTCCATACGATACTCTCGACTCTTGATAATCGTATGATATATGTCCCGAACGGGATTTTGAATAATAATGCCATCACCAATTACAGCAAGCAAGAAACACGGCGTGTTGATTGGGTGTTCGGTGTTGAATATGGAGAAGAAATAGGGAAAGTAAGGGCTGTTATACAGCGAATTATCAAAAACGATCCACGTATATTGGATACACCTGCCCCACTTATTGCTCTTTCCACATTAAATGCGAGCAGCGTTGATATTACCGTCCGTGTCTGGGTAAAAGCCAGCGATTATTGGAGTGTGTTATTTGATATTAACGAGATTGTATATGATACATTCAATAAAGAGGGTATCAATTTCCCATTCCCACAGCTTACGGTTCATCAAACAAGTTCAAAATAAATATTGTGCATGAATTGCAGTTTTGTATCTTTGTAAGACCAAATTTAAAATTATCGTTTACAATCAACATTGATTTGTAGAGTGATTAGTAATCACGTACAATTTTGAGTTAAGTTAACCAAAACTTAAAAACATTCTTGTAAGACTGACCCTCTGGGATAGATCGTCAGCTTAAAATCATCTTCTCCCACAAACATTGCAGTTTCCTCTTCCCTATTCTTTTATAAAACCAAATCAATTTAGTTATGGAAGAAAAGAATTTAACATTAGAGCAAGAAAATGTAATTAAAGAAAAAGCGAAAAAGCTGAAAACTGAAGGCAAGTATCGCAAGGTGTTCCCGATGGTGGTGTTCGGTGACACGGAGTCAGGCGAAAAGGAATTTTATGTAGCTTACATGAGAGAACCGAATTTCCCGACATTCTCCAAGTTTATGGCCGCATCCAAGAAGGACGAGGTACAAGCCATGAGGACTTGGCAAAGGATTGTTTCTTGGACGGTGACAAGGAACTGATCGACAACGAATCATTGTTCCTCTTCGGTTTGATGGGACAGCTTTCGGAAGTGATTTCTACTCGCCAATCTACCATCGTAAATTTTTAAATGACTGGGTGGTAAAGGACGACCAGCGCATCCGGCAAAGGTGCATCTATATTCGTCATTACTTTCCCGGTGTGGATTTGGATAGTCTCTCGGACGAGGACTTTGCAATGCTATCGGAAGACGCTCTTTGGTTGCATGAGCAAATGCTCATTTCTAAGGCTTCCAATGCGCTTCTTGCTTAATTCTATATATAATAAAGCCCTTTACTGAAAATCGCTTCGGTAAAGGCTTTTGTTGTTCTGTTATGGGAGAAATTAAAAACGATAAGCGAATCCTAAATTGAATACGGCCTGATCGAAATCGCTGACCAGTTGATAGCGTAATTCAAAATTCATAATCCAATTGCTTGTCAGTGCAAAGTCGGCTCCACCACCAATATTCACTCCTACTCGACATTCATTGTGGTGATCGTCACCTTTGTCTATATGGACATGATCTCCATCAACCTCAATATCCAGCCCGTCTCCCAAATCAAACATCCAATTGGAAAATGTAAAGCCGAATAAGGGATACAGCTTGACGCTTCTGCCCACAGGACATAAATAATGGAGGTTCATGTTTATGTCTAACATACTGACATTGTCATTTTCTATAAAGTAATTCAAAGACGGTTCGAGACGTATGGGATTGGTTATATTGTACTGGTACTTCAATCCAAGACCAAGACTTTCGATTTCTGTTCCATAACTAAGTCCGAATCCAATCGCCTGTCTGCCTTTTTGAGCATAACTGCTACTTAAAACTACAAATAACAGCCCTAAAAAAATCAAGATTTTTCTCATTTAAATATAATTTTAAAATTAATAAGCGTCAATCGTCGTCATCATCGTCATCCCAATCGTCATCGTCATCATCCCACCTATAATGCTTGTGGTGTTTATATCTCTTATGTTTTTTATAATGTTTGTGATGATGTTTGTGATGATGGTAGTCACAGTACGAACAATAATGCTCGTGCCAACAATGACTGTGGTATCTATTCTGTCATAAAAAGGATTGTAATATATTGACCCAGGTCTTATACCTATTTCTATCAAAATGCGATCCCAACCATGTCTATGATAACGTCTATAATAATCACAAACATCACGCATGTGTCTGCCAGATGTTTTGGCTATTTCAAGAGCTAAGCCCACATTCCCCCAATCTCTTCCACACTGCCTGTAATAATCATCCAATAAGTTGTTGGGGGTATTGTATTCTATACATAAGCGTTTCCGGTAATCCGAAAGTTCCACAGAGGCATATTTATTTGCCCTGCCAATAAAAAGAGATAGCCTGTCTTGCGCAAATACAGAACAAGAAAAGGCTATGAACAATAGCAAAACTTTAAATTGTCTCATATTCATACTAAACTTTTTGTTGATAAACACGATTAAAGTCGTAAACATAGACATTAAAAAACAAATAGCAAAATAAAAAACAATTTTTTCAAGAAAAATTATAGGAAGCTTGATTATCAAGGGAAGAAGATATATAATTATGGTAACTTAAACACTTGTTGTTACACATTGATAATTCAAGTTAATCGGAAATATTGTGTGTTTTTATTATATCTTCAGTTTTCTGTTTATCTGTTTTTGTACATATCCGGTCTCGCTGGACAATAACGCCAGGCACGATTATTACATTAATAGGCGATCATGTTCCAGCAAGCCGAATTGTTAGATGTGGTATATAAAAGGGCTTTGTTAAGTACAATTCATTCCTTCTGGGAATTTAATATATAGAATTGAATTATTATGGTTAAAATATAACTATCTAAAACACATAATATAATTCATAACATTATATTTTATTAGTTATTTTATAAACGATAGCCAATTCCTAATGACAATGTCGCTATTTTATTACGGAAAGAATCTCCGTCATAATGCCCAATCGTACTGCCTTTAAAACTATTTAACTGACTAAAATTCAATATCGCATTCCATTTATTATTGATATGATAATTAATTCCTAATTCATATTTTAATCCATATAGGACATTGTTGTGATGAATCGAGGTTTCGGTTGTTGTAATTTGATCTGAGTTTATAGGCTGTTTTTGGTATTCACTTCTGTCTTTCAGTAAAATATCTATTGTCGGCCCAACACCCATAAATAATGTAAAGCGTTTAAAATCATGCTTAAACCTAAATGTGGTATTGATTTGAAAGAAATCAAGTTTAGCTATTCTTCTGTAATTATATTCATACCGCCCCTGATCAGGATCATATCCTTCCGTATAACTAAAAAGGCTCCTTCCACCTCTTTGGATATATCCTATCTCACTGGATAGCATAAACCAATCTTTTTCTAAATAATCACAGCCTAACATAAAAGAATAAGCTCCTCTTTTCTTCGCATAACCACCGCCATCCATCCATGTAAGATTTGCTCCGTGTCCATCTTTATAACCTGTGAATACATGTCACAAATGCCTATAGATAAAAAGGCAATCACAATTCAAAAAGATTTTCTTCATAACTTTATTTTTATTTTAGTTTACGCCTTAAAAACGACTCTGAAATATTTTTATTGTGTCCATTAATAAGAAATATATTTTATACAATAATTGATTTGTTTTTTTTGTAGTAATGTACAATATCAAGAGACATTATACGTTTATTTCATCTTTCTCCGATCCTTACAAGCAACCTATTCTGCCTATACCCTCCTATTCTTCATTAAAACAATCATACAATGGCAGAAATACAAAACTATCAGGTAAACTACACCATTGATATGAAAACCAATGGTATTCAGGATGTTACAAAATTCGCCGAAGCTATCAATAAGCTGAAAATAAGCGAAAAAGGAGCAGAGGCAGCTATTACACAGGTTAAAAATATGGTGAACAAAATGGACGCTATATTTAAACCAAAGGGAAGAAAAAGAGATGTAAACTATAATGTCAATGTTAAAACCGATCTGGCTGAAGAAAAGCTGGACAAGGTTTAAGGCTTGTCAAAGATATACAAGCAGAAGCGGCCAAAATTAATCTTGTTATCAACGCCGGACAAAAACTGGATTCCCAGGCTATCAAAGCACAAGCTAAAGCCGTATTGAAAAATCAGGAATTGGCTGCGCAAGAAGAGGCTAAAAATCATCAAAGAAAACTGCTTCGCAAGCTATGGAGGCTATGAGAGAGCCGATTAAAGCAATTGATAAAACTATCGGAAAGGTCAATGCGGCTCTTGTCAGTCTGGAAACCGGAAGAGAAATCAATATTAAGATCGATGTTGCCAAAAAGAAACTGGAAGAAATTCTTAGCTTGCTTGGTCAGATAAAAGGAGCCACCAATATGACGTTGGGAACAAATACGGTCAGTCCTCCTGCCGGTTCCGGTTCTACAGCCATAACTCCTGTTATTTCCAATACTGTCGATTCAGATAAAGCCAGTCCACGTTCCAGTATTCAGAGAAAAGTCTCGGCAAATGAAAACAAGACAATAAAAGAAGCCGAAAGAGAGTTGAAAAGGCTTGCCAGAGAAAGCGAGAAAGAGTTTAAGAGACAGGATAAGGAGTATACTAATCTCTGGAACAAAATTGAAAAAGAACAAGAAAGAGAGTACCGAGCCAATGTAAAAAAGAAGCTGGATAATTTTCGTAGGATTTCTAAAGAGATGGAAGAAAGCCAGAAGCGTTACGAAAAATATCAGGAATACAGTATGGCCAGCCAACTGAAGAGAGAGGCTCGACAAGAGAAAGAAGCTCGTCACAGACAAAGAATTGCGGAAAGAGAATATTACAGCCGGCAAAAAGGAGCTATCAATCGTTTACAATATTCCCGGCTTCCTTCATGGGGAAACATGCCGTTTGCCGGTATGTTCAGTGCCTATGCCGGATATTCGGTCTTTAAATCCGAGCTTGCGGATGCGGTGGAATATGCCAACATAATGGAGACCGCAAGAAGCATCCTTCGTGTAGCGGACTCGGACTTGTCCACGTTGAAGACAGATTTGAACAAATGTCCAAAAATGTCAGACAAATTGGTGTCGATACCAAATTTACCGCTACTGAAATTGCTGGAGCCACAAAATTTTTGGCAATGGCAGGTATGAATATCGACACTATCAATAAAGCCATGCGCCCTATTACGAATCTGGCCTTAATAGGAGATGCAGACGTTGCTCAAATTGCAGATTTGGCTACCAACATCATGTCTGGATATGATATTAGAAGCTCTTCGATGAACACTGTCGCTGATATTCTGGCTTCCACGATTGCCCGATCCAATGTGAATGTTCTGGAAATGGCAGAATCTTTCAAAATGGCAGCCGGGTATCTTCGTCTCTCTGGGGTGAATTTCTCCGAGGCTTCTGCGGCTGTCGGTATTCTGGGTAATGCCGGCATGAAAGGAACGGATGCTGGTACGGCACTGAGAGCCATGTCCGGAAGGTTCGCCAAACCGACCAAAGAAGCACAAGACACGCTTGACAGATTGGGAGTCAAATTTACCGAATACAGGGATATTTACGGAAAACAGGTTGAAAAGTTGAGACCTCTTGCTGATATTTTTGAAGACCTGAACAAAAGCGGTGCTACTCTTGGAGATATGCAAGCTATTTTTGGTAAGATCGGAGGTAATGCAGCCATGATGTTCATTGATAATTATGAGGAATTAAGAACACTGGCGAATCAAAACAAAGCAAGCAACGGCATATCCCAGGAACTCGCACTTACCAAACAAAACACAACAAAAGGCTTGTGGGCGCAAATGACCTCCCAGTTCTCGGAAAGCTTCATGCAAGCCTATGAAAGTATGGAGCCGCAAATCAGGGGTGCGCTTAGGGACTTGTTGGATAGATTCAAACCACAGGAGTTCGCCAAAGGGCTGGAGACTATCGGAAAGACATTGTTGGATGTATTTTCTATACTCGGCAAGATCGGTACATGGATAACAAAAACCTGACATGGCTGGAACCTTTGTTGATTACAGGTTTTGTTACAACCAAGATATTCAAATTTGCCGGAGCCTTAACCAATCTGGGGGTTGCACTTGGGTTTATCGGTAGACAAAAGGCGGCAACAAATATATTGACCTCTATTGCCGGAACGCTTGGTGGAGGAACTATGGGCAGAGTGGCAGGAATGTTTGCCTCTCAGGTTTCTTCCGGAGGTGTTGTTGGGGCTGCATCTTCTCTGTCAGCCATAGGAACCGGCGCAGTGGCAGCAACAGCCGGATTATCTGCGTTAGTTGGGATATTGGGGATGGTTGCATATAAAACATGGCAAGTAAGCAAGGCTCGCAACACGATTCTGGAAGAAGTAAACAGCAACAAAAAATACAGATACCCGTCTATCGATGCGCTGACAGAATCTCTGAATAAAGCATACAGTGCTGCTTTGGCTACAGGAGAAGCGGTAAAAGATCTCACGGCTGAAAAAACCCTTGGGGAAAAATCAGGACTGGGAGATGTTGCTTTTTCAGGGAATTGGTGGAAAGGGTTGATTTCCCAATGGGGGCAAGCTATTGCAGGAAACAAGAATTATAACGGTTAT
>ENA-OQCS01001845-OQCS01001845.1-human-gut-metagenome-genome-assembly--contig:-NODE-1845-length-10186-cov-12.274779_pt1 | contig 10186 bp, 11 predicted proteins | sample MGYA00242757_ERZ504575 | MGnify/ENA primary metagenome ERZ504575 (study PRJEB26092, sample SAMD00036297) | human gut metagenome | host: Homo sapiens | study: EMG produced TPA metagenomics assembly of... | reverse complement strand
GAGCTGATCCGACTCTATTCGGATGTGCCGGAGTTCCGTCAGCGTCTGCACCGGGAAGTGATCGACGAGACCTATCCAAAGCTCCATGAGCTTCTGCGCCCTCTTTCTCAGGAAGATATTGATACTGTCCTTTGTGCATGGAACGGCAATATCGAGAGTAAACACGCTGTTGTCCGCTATATGAAAGACCATGCAAGAGAAAAAGATACCGCCGCATGGCTGGCTCAGGAATACGGCGGCAGTAACAGCAACAGCCTGTTCGTTGTCCGTGCCGGCAGCCCAGAGGAAACGCAGCTGCCCTGGCCGAAGGTACAGCGCAGGCTCGCCCAGCTCATTCAGGAGGAACGGTTCTATACCGAAGAAGAACAGGATCGTTTTGACAACATCGACCCAATCGCCATCCGGGAAGCTCTGGAGGAAAGAGGGATTGTCAACGGCCAGGTGGCAGACCCGGAAAAACTGGACAATGATCCGTTTATCCAACAGGTGAGGTCAGATGCAGAGCAGATTGCAGATGCCGAGACAGAGCAGACTTCCGAAGTTTCCATTTCCGATGAGGAATATGACGCAGTTCGCCGCCCAATTCCGCAAAGAACCTCCTATGACCCAGCCGCCCCGGTCTATGCCGTGGGCGATACCGTGTATATCGAGGATGACGCCTATCAGATCACCGAGCTGCGGGAGGACACCGTACAGCTTCTGCCCACCGGGATGGTATATCCCATCTACCGGGCAGAGCGCAAAGAACAGTTCGAGCAGCTGCTTCGGGCAGACCGCCGCAATGCTTACTATACCGAGTTTCTTCCTATTGACCGGACAAGGCAGAACAAGACTTGCGGGATGTATTGGCTCATGGACTGATGGATGAAGCGGATAAAAAGCAGATTTCCACGCTGCTGCAATCCGGCAGGAGCAACAGCGAGATCGCCTACTGGCTGAGCAGAGCCTATTCCGGTGAGATTGAGACACTGAATCTGGAGACCGGCGATATTGTCGATTACCGTACCACGGCACAGGGCATAGAACTGGAAGTCATGGATGCAGAGGAAAAGCGTCTGGCTATGCTGTATTTCCGCTGGGATGAGGTTGCGTCTTTGCTGCGCGGGATGTATGCCCGTCAGCAGGACGGTTTTGGACAGGAACAGCCCCAACCGGCTACCGAATCCCCGACCTTCCATTCCGAGACCATGGCCGTCTATCCGGGCGATAAGAACAATCTGCCTTATGATGTGGTGGTGGAACGACTGCATATCGAGGAGCCGGAGCCGCCAGCCCCTGTGACTGAGCCGGAGAAAACCTTTGAGGAAGTGCTGGACGAACACCCGGTTTCCATTCAGGTCAATGGCCAGTGGCAGACCTTTCCCAATGCCAAAGCTGCCGAGGAAGCCTCCTATGAGGAATACAAGGCTAACCTGCGCCGCAATGCAAAAAAACTTCCGCATTACAGATGAGCATTTGGGTGAGGGCGGTCCGAAAGCCAAGTTCCAGGCAAATGTCAATGCGATTCGTTTGCTGAAAGAGCTGGAAGCTGCCGGACAGCAGGCAAGCCCCGAACAGCAGGAGGTTCTTTCTCGATATGTGGGCTGGGGCGGTCTCTCTGATGCGTTTGACCCGGAGAAACCGGCATGGGCTTTAGAGTATGCCCAGCTGAAAGAGTTGCTGACCCCGGAGGAATATGCCGCCGCCAGAAGCTCTACCCTCAATGCCCATTACACCAGCTACGGTTATCCAGGCAATCTATGAAGCGGTGGGGCGCATGGGCTTTGAAACCGGAAATATTTTGGAGCCATCTATGGGTGTGGGCAACTTCTTCGGTATGCTGCCGGAGGAAATGAGAAACAGCCGTCTATGCGGTGTGGAGCTGGACCCGATTTCCGGGCGCATCGCAAAGCAGCTCTATCCCAAGGCGGACATCACAGTAGGCGGCTTTGAGACCACTGACCGCCGGGACTTCTTTGACCTTGCCATCGGCAATGTGCCTTTCGGTCAGTATCAGGTCAATGACAAAGCTACAACAAGCTGAATTTCAACATTCATAATTACTTTTTCGCCAAAGCACTGGATCAGGTGCGTCCCGGCGGTGTGGTAGCTTTTGTGACCTCCCGCTATACCATGGACGCCAAGGATTCCACCGTGCGCCGTTATCTTGCCCAGCGTGCCGAGCTGCTGGGAGCGATCCGTCTGCCTAATGACGCGTTCAAAAAGAATGCCGGTGCCGAGGTGGTATCGGACATCATCTTTCTCCAAAAGCGGGACCGTCTGCTGGACATCGTGCCGGAATGGACGCAGACCGGACAAACGGAGGATGGATTTGCCATCAACCGGTATTTTATCGACCACCCGGAAATGGTGCTGGGCAGACAGGAGCCGGTAAGCAGCGCTCATGGTATGGATTACACCGTGAACCCTATCGAGGGACTGGAGCTTTCCGACCAGCTGCATGATGCTGTGAAGTACATTCATGGCACTTATCAGGAGGCAGAGCTGCCGGAGCTGGGCGAGGGCGAAGCCATTGACACCTCCATTCCTGCCGATCCTAATGTGAAGAACTATTCCTATGCCATTGTAGACGGGCAGGTGTACTACCGGGAAAACAGCCGCATGGTGCGCCCTGATCTCAACGCCACCGCCGAAGCCCGCGTGAAAGGTCTTGTGGGACTGCGTGATTGTGTGCAGGAACTGATCGACCTTCAGATGGATGCAGTGGTTCCAGACAGCACCATTACCCAAAAACAGGCGGAACTGAACCGGCTCTATGACAGCTTTTCTGCCAAATACGGTCTCATCAATGACCGTGCAAACCGCCTGGCCTATGCAGATGATTCTTCCTATTACCTGCTCTGTGCGCTGGAAGTTATTGACGAGGACGGAAAGCTGGAACGCAAGGCGGATATGTTCACCAAGCGGACCATCAAGCCCCATCAGGCGGTGGCTGCCGTAGACACGGCAAGTGAAGCACTGGCGGTGTCCATCTCGGAAAAAGCCTGCGTGGATATGGACTATATGAGCCAGCTTACCGGAAAAACAAAAGAAGAACTGGCCGGAGAGCTGCAAGGCGTGATCTTCCGTGTACCGGGACAGCTGGAGAAAGACGGCACACCCCATTATGTGACTGTTGATGAATACCTCTCCGGCAATGTACGCCGCAAACTGCGTCAGGCGCAACGGGCGGCACAGCAGGACCCGGTTTATGCAGTCAATGTGGAAGCTCTTAGCGCCGCCCAGCCCAAAGATCTGGATGCGTCGGAGATCGAGGTGCGTCTGGGCGCTACCTGGATTGACAAGGAATATATCCAGCAGTTTATGTATGAGACCTTTAATACCCCGTTTTATCTCCAGCGCAGTATTGGGGTCAACTATTCGTCCTTTACCGCTGAATGGCAGATCAAGGGAAATCTTCCGTATCCTACAACGATGTGGCAGCCTACACCACCTACGGAACCAGCCGTGCCAATGCCTACAAGATTTTGGAGGACAGCCTGAACCTGCGGGATGTCCGTATCTATGACACCATAGAGGACGCAGACGGAAAAGAGCGCCGCGTGCTGAACGCCAAGGAGACCACCCTGGCTGCCCAAAAACAGCAAGCGATCCGGGAAGCCTTTAGGGACTGGATCTGGAGAGATCCTGAACGCCGCCAGACTTTGGTGCGCCAGTACAACGAGGAAATGAACTCTACCCGTCCCCGTGAATATGATGGCAGCCACATCACTTTGGAGATGAACCCGGCCATTACCCTGCGGGAACACCAGAAAAGCGCCATCGCGCATGTGCTGTATGGAGGAAATACCCTGTTGGCACATGAAGTAGGCGCAGGCAAAACTTTTGAATGGTAGCTGCTTCGATGGAAGCCAAACGCCTGGGACTGTGCCAGAAATCTCTCTTTGTGGTTCCAAACCATCTGACCGAGCAGTGGGCGTCGGAGTTTCTGCGTCTCTATCCTTCCGCCAATATCTTAGTCACTACCAAAAAGGACTTTGAGACCCATAACCGAAAGAAGTTCTGCGCTCGTATTGCGACGGGTGATTATGATGCCATCATCATGGGCCACAGCCAGTTTGAGCGTATCCCAATCAGCCGGGAGCGTCAGGAACGGCTTCTCTATGAACAGATCGACGAGATCACCGAGGGGATTGCAGAGGTACAGGCCAGTGGCGGCGAGCGTTTTACTGTCAAGCAGCTGGAACGCACCAGAAAGTCTCTGGAAGCCAGACTGGAAAAGCTGCAAGCCGAGGGGCGAAAAGACGATGTGGTAACTTTTGAACAGCTGGGTGTGGACCGTTTGTTTGTAGACGAGGCCCACAACTATAAAAACCTGTTTCTATACACAAAAATGCGGAATGTGGCAGGCTTATCAACATCGGATGCACAGAAATCCTCCGATATGTTTGCCAAGTGCCGCTATATGGACGAGATTACCGGAAACCGTGGCGTTATCTTTGCCACCGGAACCCCGGTCAGCAACTCCATGACCGTGCGCCCGTAAGGGGCTGTAATAATCTTACCTTGAGCAAGTAATAGGGCAAGGTATTAAAGCGGAATAATCCGCACCCTATCGTCACCCGACTTATCCGAAAGGGGAAACCCGACGGGGAGTGTAGCATGTCGGAGGGCACGAAACACGGAAACTTCCAAAGTGTTTGCGTGGTAGTGACGAAAAGTTATGAATAAGGATGAAAGCTAAACTGCCTGAATGACAGTCGGAGATTGGGCAAAATGTTGCTCCATGCGTAAGGAAGTTATACTCGCATGTATTCTGGTGGATATGAGTCGGCCATGCGTACCCACAAGATACCCAGAGTAAATCAGCCATAGGATAATGGAAAACGGCGAACGTCACATCCGAAATCATAGCAGGCTTATGTTATTACAGTTCTAAACGGGGATTGCCTACGGTAAAACGCCAAAATATCGGCTATGAGGGCTATGAGAAAAAGCGACTCTGAATATTTACTATGGCAACAGAGTCTCCGTAGTAGTCCGAGGACGGGAAAGCCGTCCACATGGCGAAGGGAGACAGTCTTTCTTCAATACAAATAACAAGGAAAGGTGCGTGAGGCATTATGAGAAGTCCCGAAAATGTATTGAAAAGTTTAAGTGAAAAAGCAAAAAACAAAGATTACAGGTACGAGAGATTATACCGTAACCTGTACAATCCAGAGTTCTATCTGCTCGCATACCAGAATATTGCGACCTCTCAGGGGAGCATGACGGCAGGGGCAGATGGACTCACTCTTGATGGTATGAGCATGGAGCGCATTGAAAAACTCATTGCGAAATTAAGAGACCATTCATACCAACCGAACCCAGCAAGGCGTGTCTATATTGCGAAGAAAAATAGCAATAAAAAGCGCCCATTGGGGATTCCGTCAACGGACGATAAACTGTTGCAGGAAGTCGTCCGTATGATATTAGAAGCAATTTATGAGCCGACATTCTCCGATAATTCACATGGTTTTAGACCGAAAAGAAGCTGCCACACAGCATTAAAAGAAATTGTAACGCTGTTTACTGGTGCAAAGTGGATAATCGAGGGAGATATTAAGGCTTGCTTTGACAGCTTCGACCACCATATCACAATACAGCTTCTGAGAAAACGCATAAAAGATGAAGCATTCATATCGCTGATGTGGAAATTTTTGAGGGCAGGATATATGGAACAGTGGACATACCATGAAACGTACTCCGGCAGTCCGCAAGGCTCCGGTGTCAGTCCGATACTTGCAAACATCTACCTAAATGAACTCGATGAGTTTATGGGGAAGATGAAAAAAGTTTTGACAAAGGCGATACAAGAAACCGTAAAGTCCACAAAAACCATGATAAGGCACGCTGGGCTTATCGGAAAGCGCAGAAAAATCTGGAAACAGAGCGCACAGAAGCAAACCTGACCACATTTAAAGAAGCAAGAAAAGTGATGCTGTCCACGCCGCATTTAGATGAAATGGATGAGAGTTACAAAAGGCTTCAATACAACCGTTACGCTGATGACTTCCTGATTTCGATAACAAGCTCAAAGCAGGATGCCGAAAATATCAAGGAACAGGTGAGGATATTTCTGAAAGACAAGTTAAATCTTACGATGTCGGAGGAGAAAACTCACGTTACCCATTCCTCTGAAAAGGTGCGTTATCTTGGATACGACATAAGAATATCAAGAAGTCAGGATACGAAGCGGACGAAAAAAGGCTTACAACGGGTGTGGTATGGAAAAGTGCAGTTATATATGCCGAAAGAAAAATGGATTGCAAAACTGCATGAATACGGAGCATTTAAAATCAAAAAGGACGAGAACGGCAAAGAGAATTGGAAACCGCTCCACAGAGGGGCACTTATGCCATTGGATGATGTGGCAATCATCAGCAAGTATAATTCAGAAATCAGAGGTTTGTACAACTATTACAGATTGGCAATCAATGTATGCAATCTGGGAAAATTCCATTCTATCATGCGTGGCAGTTGCCTAAAAACGCTGGCGGCAAAATATAATTCTTCTGTTATGAAGACGTATAAGAAGTACCGCAGTGAAAAGGGCGACTTCGGCGCAGATTATAAAACCAAGAGTGGAACAAAGCGATATGAATTTTACAATGAGGGATTCAGGCGTAACAAGAATATCGCTCCCGAATTTGTAGATATTATGCCGAAGTACAGAGGGCGGATAAAACCGAATAGTCTGGCAGGACGTTTAAAAAGCGGACAATGCGAGATGTGCGGAGCAAGCCCCGTGAAAGTGTATATGCACCATGTAAAACGCTTAAAAGATTTAAACGCTGATAACGAATTTGATGAACTGATGTTACAGAAAAGGCGGAAGTCATTGGCTCTCTGCCCGAAATGCTATGAAGAAGCAAAGCTAAAATCACTTGAATTATGAAAGATGGCGAGCCGTGTACATCGAGAGGTGTAAGCACGGTTCTGGAGGGGGTTACGCCAAGACCGCTGACGAAAGGAAGTATGGCGTGGCGTTTCCTACCTTATGAGCTTTACACCATGCAGCGTTACCTTCAGTATGAACGCCTGCAAGAACTGAACATGACCCACTTCGACTGCTGGGCTTCCCGATTCGGGGAGACCGTCACAGCATTGGAGCTGGCACCGGAGGGAACCGGCTACCGGGCAAGAACAAGGTTTTCCAAGTTCTTTAACCTGCCAGAGCTGATGAACCTGTTCAAAGAAGTGGCGGACATCAAGACTGCCGACCAACTGAACCTGCCAACCCCGGAGGTGGAATACCACAACATCGTGGCGCAGCCTACCGAACATCAGCAGGAAATGGTCAAGGCTCTTTCGGAACGGGCATCGCTGGTACACAGCGGAACCGTTGACCCATCCCAGGACAATATGCTCAAGATTACCTCGGATGGCCGTAAGCTGGGCCTGGACCAGAGAATCGTCAACCAGATGCTGCCGGATGAACCTGGCACAAAGGTCAATCAGTGCGTGGACAACATCATGCAGATCTGGCGGGATGGCAAAGCTGACAAGCTGACCCAGCTGGTGTTCTGCGACATTTCTACACCGCAGGCAAAAGCTCCTGCAAGCAAGGCGGCGAAAACGCTGGATAATCCACTGCTTCACGCATTGGAAGGCGCTGTGCCTCTGCCGGAGCAGGAACCGGTCTTTACGGTATATGACGATATTCGTCAGAAACTCATTGCTCAGGGAATGCCTGCCGACCAGATCGCTTTTATCCATGAAGCCAACACCGAAGTGCGGAAAAAGGAGCTGTTCTCTAAAGTCCGTACCGGTCAGGTGCGTGTCCTTTTGGGCAGCACCGCCAAGATGGGCGCAGGCACCAATGTGCAGGACCGTCTGGTGGCACTTCATGACCTGGACTGTCCGTGGAGACCGGGAGACCTTGCCCAGCGCAAGGGCCGTATCGAGCGCCAGGGCAACCAGAATCCTCTTGTCCATGTGTACCGCTATGTGACCGAAGGAACCTTTGACGCATACCTCTGGCAGACGGTGGAGAATAAGCAAAAATTCATCAGCCAGATCATGACTTCTAAATCGCCGGTGCGCTCCTGCGATGATGTGGATGAAACCGCCCTCAGTTTTGCAGAGATCAAGGCTTTGTGTGCCGGAGACCCCCGTATCAAAGAGCGTATGGATTTGGATGTGGAGGTATCCCGCCTGAAGCTGATGAAAGCCGACCACCAGAGCAAGCAATATCGTCTGGAGGACCAGCTGCTCAAATACTTCCCGGAGGAGATTGAAAAGCACAAAGGCTTTATCAAGGGCTTTGAATCCGATCTGGAGGTTTTGGCAGCGCACCCGCACCCGGAGGACGGTTTTGCTGGTATGGAAATCCGTGGCGATCTGCTGACCGATAAGGAAAACGCCGGTGCAGCCCTTTTGGATGCCTGCAAGGAGGTCAAAACCTCCGATCCGGTGCAGATCGGCAGCTACCGGGGCTATGCCATATCCGTGGAATTTTCCGCTTGGAAACAGGAGTATACGCTCCTGCTGAAAGGACGGATGACCCACCGGGCAACCCTTGGTACAGACCCTCGCGGAAATCTTACCCGTATCGACAATGCCCTCGCCCAGATACCCCAGCGTCTGGAGGCGGCAAAGGCCCAGCTGGATAACCTCTATCAACAGCAGGCTGCCGCAAAGGAGGAAGTCGGAAAGCCATTCCTTTATGAAGAAGAACTGCGAAGCAAAAATGCCCGTCTGGTGGAGCTGGATACTTTGCTCAACATCGACGGAAAGGGACAGGCACACGCCGAGGCTGTTGTTGCCAAAAGCGCACGGCCTTCGGTGCTGGATCATCTGAAACGCCGGTGACGCCCCGCAGTACAGACAAGAAACCAAAACAGCATGAGGAGGTGCGATAACATGAGTACAAACGATTTGAATACGGCTCTTTATGAAAAGATGGCCACTGAGCAGGAAAAATACAGGGACTGGTTGAAAAGCCAGCCACCAGAAGAAATCCTGCACCACACCTATGAGTACACCGTCCGGGAGGACATCGTGATGGCAATGGAGGAACTGGAGTTGACCAACACCCAAGCTCAGGCACTTTTGGAATCTCCATCTCCGTTGGCGGATGTGTACTGTTATTTTGAAAAGCTGGAGACCGGCTATATGGATATGATCCGGGACAGCATTGAGAACCGTGCCGACGATGTGTGCAGAGCTAAAGAGGAACTGCGAACAACACCGATCTATCACATTCTGCTGCCTATGCGTCCGAGCATGGGGAAATGGCACAGTACAACCTCTCATATCAGGCGAACAGCGCCTGCAAAGAAGCCATTGAGCAGACTATCAGCGCCCACTATGCAGAGAATCGGCTGGATACGGAGGCGGCGGTCAAAGATGTGCTGGAAAAGTTCGGGACGGAACGGGTACAGTTTATTCTTGCCAACACCATCCAGCGCAAGAACTATGACGGGCGTATCTCTCAGGACAATAAAGCATGGGCAAAAACCATTCCCATGCTGGAGGACAGCGGCGCTTCCCGCCACAGTGCCTATCTGGTGGTAGATCAGGTCAATCCCGGTTTGACCGACCTGTTCACCAGACAGTTCCGAAAAGTCGCTCAAGAACAGCAGAAAAGTTCTGTCCTGCAAAAGCTCCAGCAGGAACCGCCTGCCCGCAAGCCTGCCGCCCCGAAAAAACGGGAGCCGGAGCGATAACTATGGCAAAGCGCAAGCGGGATGTTCCGGTGCTGTTTTGGGTGTCAGCAGAGGAACTGGAGTTGATCCATCAAAAGATGCAGCAATACGGGACAGAGAATTTGAGCGCTTATCTGCGGAAAATGGCGCTGGATGGTTATGTGGTCAAGCTGGAACTGCCGGAGCTGAAGGAGTTGGTTTCCCTGATGCGCCGAAGCAGCAACAACTTGAATCAGCTGACCCGCAAAGTGCATGAGACCGGGCGGGTTTATAATGCTGACTTGGAGGATATATCCCAGCGGCAGGAACAACTGTGGGAGGGTGTAAAGGAAATCCTTACCCAACTCTCCAAACTTTCATAACAGGGATAGATACTCCATTTGCGGAGGGAGGAACGGCGTTTCTTCGCCGCACCTTCCTCCGCTTTTTCTTTTTGTCTGTATCCTTGTCTTTTGCCTGTCCGCACCGGATAATATGAGTAGAATAAGAAGCGTAGTAAAGGAGTGAAAACAGATGCTGACCTTTGAAAAGGTGCTGGAGATTTTTGCGGATTACCT
>ENA-OQCS01001844-OQCS01001844.1-human-gut-metagenome-genome-assembly--contig:-NODE-1844-length-10191-cov-1.788653_pt1 | contig 10191 bp, 13 predicted proteins | sample MGYA00242757_ERZ504575 | MGnify/ENA primary metagenome ERZ504575 (study PRJEB26092, sample SAMD00036297) | human gut metagenome | host: Homo sapiens | study: EMG produced TPA metagenomics assembly of... | reverse complement strand
AAAGGCTGGGCATTGTCTGTGATCTGGAGTTCGACGAGTGCAGTGGATGCATCTGTAAGATCATGGTGCCGGGTGGAAACCAGTGGCTGGGATTCCTGCGCTGTGAGCCCAATATTGTCATTCCTTACAAGGACATCCGGCAGATCGGTCCGGACATAATTTTAGTTGACATTAACTGCTGATTCTCTTATAATATCCGTATAAATAACACGTGGTTTTTAAGAGGAGGATGCCTATGAAATGTCCGTTCTGCAGCCATGAAAATACCAGAGTGATCGATTCGAGACCGGCGGAAGATAACAATTCCATTCGCCGTCGCCGTGTGTGTGATGAATGCGGCAAGCGATTTACCACTTACGAGAAGATCGAAACGATCCCGCTGATCATTATTAAAAAGGATAATAACAGAGAGGCGTATGACCGTTCTAAGATCGAGGCCGGAGTACTCAGAGCCTGCCATAAACGTCCGGTCAGCGCACAACAGATCACGACGTTGGTGGACGAGGTGGAGAACGAGATCTTCAACCGGGAAGAACGTGAGATCCCCAGCGGAACCATCGGTGAACTTGTGATGAATAAGCTGAAAGATCTGGATGCGGTAGCTTATGTAAGATTTGCTTCTGTATATCGGGAGTTCAAGGACGTGAACACCTTTATGGATGAATTAAAGAGTGTCCTGAATGACAAGAATCACAATTAAGTTCCGGAAGACTTAAGTTTTCGTAAAAACAGTCGATATTATAACTGAAAATACAGTCAGATAAAGCTGGAATTTCGCATGGCATGTGCGATATAGAAAAAAGAAGGACAAGGAGGTGAATACATGGGAATAGGCGGAGTGAACGGGATCAGCGGAATCGGCAGAATGCAGGATTACAGCATACAGATGCCGCAGCCGGCGAAGACAGTGATCGTGGAAGAGACCGGGGCAGAATCCCATGTAGCCTCTTCGGAACAGATAAATTCGGGGAATTCCGGTGCGGCGAAGGAGGAAGCTCCGGTTCAGGAGCAGAAATCCAACGCACCGTTAGAGGACATCTCCATTACGTTCCACAAACAGGACGATTTCGGCTACATCGGCAGGGACAGCGATATCCATTCCCTGGATGTGGAGAAGGCGATCTCCGATATGCGTAAGGACCAGATCTTACAGCAAGTACCAGTACTTTGTGGGAAGCAAAACGGTATTTACAGAATAGTTACCTCCGTCTGTCAGGCGTAAGCAAGACACCGGAGGTATTTTTTATTTTTTCGGAAGAAGTGATACAGACAGAAAAAATAGATTCCGGCAAGTACCAGCTGGCTGACCAGAATCCCCCACAGATATCCCTGCATACCGATCACGGGAATGGCAAAAAATACGAACAACAGCCGGATTAAAAGGCAGACCACGTTGGAGAAAAAGATCCGTCCCGCCATGCCAAGACCCTGCAAAATGCTGGAGAGAGTGGTATCCAGATACAGAAAAGGACAGATGAAGCCCAGAGTCACGATAAAATGACCGGCCAGTTCACTGTGGAACAGTTCCGTTCCCATCCAGTCACCCAGAAACAGAAAGCCACATAGACAACAGGCACCCATGAGACTGCAATACTTTACGGTGCGCAGGGTGGCGTTTATGACGGCTCCACGGTCTCCTTTGGCATGATTTTCGGAGATGGTGGGCAGGAGAAGCACCGCCACGGAGCTGGTAAGGGCGTTAGGAAAAAAGATCATGGGCATGGCCATGCCGGTAAGGACTCCGTATACACTTAAGGCTGTGGTGGTATCATAACCGTAGAGCAGAAGTTTCCGGGGAATGGAGACGGCTTCGATACTTTGTAAAATGTTCAGAACGATACGGTTAGCGGTCAGAGGCAGTGCCATTCCGAGCAGATCCCGATAGACCGGAACAGAAGGACAGATATTTGACAGGGAAAGAATACGATTGTCCGGATACAGATGGATGTACAGGCAGACCAGAGCGATCAGCATGGAAAAGATCTCGCCCACGGTGAGACCGAGAACCGCAGCATTGATGGAGGGAGTACGACCTTCTGCCAGATCGGCTCCGGTGACGAGAAAGACGCAGCTGACTCTTGCGAGCTGCTCTAAAAGCTGTGTAAGAGCAGGCACGGAAGCTTTCTTTTTCCCATAGAAATAACCGTTGATGCAGGCGTGCAGCGCGGCAAAGGGGACAGAGAAGGACAGGATCCGCAGCATGGGTACGGTACGGTGATCTTTTAATAGAAAAATACCGATAGGATCCGCAGAGAAAAACAAAATGGCATTTGTTACAAGAGACAGGGGTAAGGTGATACTGATCCGGCCAGCAGCGGCTTTAAATTCCCGGAAGGGCGTTTGGCACTATCCGCCGCCACATATTTCGAAATGGCGGTCTGATATCCGGCGGCTGTAAGGGAAAAGGATAGGGATAATGCCGGACTGAGCAGCTGATAGATGCCCATTCCCTCTTCACCGAAGAGCCTGGACAGATAGATACGGTAGAAAAATCCAATGACACGGGTGATAAGCCGGTTGCAGTCAGAATGATAGTACCGAAGATCAGGGGATGACGTTTGGCATGTTTCATAAGCGGATTTTTTGACCCTTTTGGCTGAAAAGATCTTGCAAAAGTATATTCCGATGACCTTGTTGACAGAACAGTAAAGTGAATGCTATCATGAATAGCAGTAAAATGTGCATGATCAGTTACAAGATATGCAGAAATGAGGCAATATGATATATTTAGATAATGCAGCGACTACGAAAACAGCACCGGAGGTCGTAGATGCGATGCTCCCGTATTTCAGTGAATATTACGGCAATGCCAGCACCATTACAGTCTGGGCGCCGAGAGCAAAAAGGCTATGGATCATGCTCGCCAGACCATCGCGGACAGCCTGGGAGCGAAGCCGGAAGAGATCTATTTTACCGCCGGTGGTTCGGAGTCCGACAACTGGGCATTAAAAGCCACCGCAGAAGCTTATGCTTCTAAGGGAAAACATATTATTACCACGAAGATCGAGCACCATGCCATTCTCCATACCTGTGAGTATCTGGAGAAGAGAGGCTTTGAGATCACCTATCTGAATGTGGACAGAGACGGACTGATCAGCTTGGACGAGCTGAAAGCAGCCATCCGCCCCGATACTATTCTGATCAGCGTGATGTTTGCCAACAACGAGATCGGTACCATCGAGCCCATCGCCGAGATCGGTGAGATCGCAAAGGAGCATGGCGTATTGTTTCATACCGATGCGGTACAGGCGTATGCACAGGTTCCCATTCATGTGGATGAGATGCATATTGACATGCTCAGTGCCAGCGGTCATAAATTAAACGGTCCCAAGGGAATCGGCTTTTTATATATCCGTAAAGGAGTGAAGATCCGTTCTTTTGTACACGGCGGAGCGCAGGAGAGAAGCCGCAGAGCCGGTACAGAGAACATCCCCGGCATCGTGGGACTGGGGGCAGCCGTAGAGCGTGCTATGCGTATTATGGACAGTAAGACCCAGAGGGAGATCGAACTGCGTGATTATCTGATCGGACGTCTGGAGAACGAGATCCCTCATTGCTGGCTGAACGGTCACCGCACGAAGAGACTTCCGAATAATATCAATTTCTCCTTCCTGTTTATCGAGGGAGAATCCATGCTGATCATGCTGGATATGAAGGGAATCTGTGCTTCCAGCGGATCTGCATGTACTTCCGGATCCTTAGATCCTTCCCATGTGCTGTTAGCCATTGGTTTAAAGCATGAGGAAGCCCACGGTTCCTTACGTCTGACCTTGTCTGAGGATAGCACGAAGGAAGAGATGGATATCGTAGCGGAAGAAGTGAAGAAAATCGTCCAGAGACTGCGGGATATGTCTCCTTTATATGAAGATTTTCTGAAAAGTCAGAAGAACAACTAAGCAAGAAAGAAGAGGATAACAGATACATGTACAGTGAAAAAGTAATGGATCACTTTCAAAACCCCAGAAATGTCGGGGAGATCGAGGATGCCAGCGGCGTAGGTACTGTGGGTAACGCCAAGTGCGGAGATATTATGAGAATGTTCCTGGACATTGACGAGAACGGGATCATCAGAGAGGCAAAGTTCAAGACTTTCGGTTGCGGTGCTGCCGTAGCTACCAGCTCCATGGCTACCGAACTGGTAAAGGGCAAGACCATCCAGGAAGCTTTGCAGGTAACGAACAAGGCGGTAATGGAGGCTCTGGACGGACTGCCTCCCGTAAAGGTACACTGCTCACTTTTGGCAGAGGAAGCCATCCATGCAGCTCTGTGGGATTATGCGGAGAAGAACCACATCACCATTGAAGGCCTGCAGAAGCCCAAGAACGATATCAGTGAGGGCGAAGAAGAGGAAGACTATTAAGATCTATGAAGAAAAAAGTAGTGGTTGGCATGTCCGGAGGCGTGGATTCCTCCGTGGCAGCATGTTATTAAAAAAACAGGGTTATGATGTGATCGGAGTTACCATGCAGATCTGGCAGGACGAGGAGGAAGCGGTGAAGGAAGCCAATGGCGGATGCTGCGGATTGTCTGCGGTGGATGACGCCAGAAGAGTGGCAGAGAGACTGGAGATTCCTTATTATGTCATGAACTTTAAAAAAGAGTTCAAGTGTCATGTCATGGATTATTTTGTGGACGAGTATTTAAGAGGGCATACACCGAATCCCTGCATCGCCTGCAACCGTTACGTGAAATGGGAATCCCTGTTACAGAGGAGCTTAGAGATCGGCGCGGATTATATTGCCACGGGACATTATGCGAGGATCGACAGACTGCCAAACGGTCGTTTTGCTATCCGCAATTCCGTTACGGCGGCGAAGGACCAGACCTATGCGCTGTATAATCTGACCCAGGATCAGCTTTCACATACTCTGATGCCGGTGGAGAATACACCAAGGATGAGATCCGTGCCTGGCAGAGGAGGCGGGACTTCCGGTGGCGCATAAGCCGGACAGTCAGGAGATCTGTTTCGTGCCGGATAATGATTATGCTTCCTTTATTGACAGAGAAGCCGGAGAAAAGGTGCCGGGACCGGGCAATTTTGTCACGGAGGACGGCAGGATACTGGGGCATCATAAGGGGATTACTCATTATACCTGGGGCAGCGCAGAGGACTGGATCTTCCCATGGGAGAGAGGGTGTTTGTTACAGCCATCCGCCCCGAGACCAATGAGGTGGTGATCGGTTCCAATCAGGAACTTTCACGGATAAAGTATTATGTGAAAATGTGAATTATATGGCAGTGGAGAATATCACAGAACCCGTCAGAGTACTGGCGAAGATCCGTTACAACCATAAGGGAGAGTACGGAACCCTTACCAGACAGCCGGACGGCAGAGTGCTTTGTACTTTTGATGCACCGGTGCGTGCCGCTACCCCGGGACAGGCTATGGTGTTCTATCAGGGCGAACATGTACTGGGCGGCGGGACCATTGTCCTGTAGGAAAACAGGGGATCACTATTTTACAATAGTGGTCCTATATTTTATCACGACACGTAACATCAACAGCGGGGGCGTGCATATAATAGAAGAAAGCTTTTATAATTCACAGGAGAGACTATGGATTATCGATTTTCGTTTCAGAGACCTATGAGAAGAAACAGCTTCTGTTCCATGAAGGGAACGATCGTGGATCTGGTGCCGGCAGGGCAGGGCGGTCGCAGAGCTGATGGATGCCTGCTATTTGCCGCTATCGAGGATACGGATGGCAATACCGTGAACTTTTTTATCAACCCGATACCTATGTGGTGGATTTTACTACGTTGTCAGTGGGAATGATGGCAACCTTCTGGTATCGCAATGATGCGCCCATGCCTCTGATCTATCCGCCTCAGTATACGGCAGTGGTAGTGGCTGAAGAGAGAAGCGACCGGAATGTGGATGTGAGCTACTACAGCAATTCCCTGGTCAATGAGGAGCAGACATTGCAGCTGAATCTGGATGGCACAGTGGATGTGCGTACCGTGAACAACCAGTATTTCCAGGCGAGTCCCGCGAACCATAATCTGGTGGTCATCTATTCCTCTTCCACGAGAAGCATTCCTGCCCAGACCACGCCGTCTACAGTGGTGGTACTGTGTGACAGAAACTGTGGTTAGGCAGACAAAAGAGGACAGTTGTAGTCCATAGACCTATTGAGATTTTTGCAATGTTATACCATAAAACAATCCCCATAGAACATATTCATAGCTGCCTGCGCATAGTGCAGGAGCCTGTGAGGGGGAGATTACTTATGATCTGGCAGAACGAAAGAGAAAAGAGGATATTATGGGTAAGAAAAAGCAGATGCGTTCTGAAGTAAAAGGGAATGTGAAAAACAGTATAGGAAGAATTGCGTTTGCAGCATTGGCTGTGCTCTTACAGATCGGCTGGATATTGATATTGATGATCAAACTGTATCAGTATTCTTCAGTGATCTCTCTGCTGACCAGCCTGTTTGCGCTGGTAGTGGCACTCAGGATTTATGGGAAACATACCAATGCCGCATTTAAGATGCCCTGGATCATTGTAATATTGGCATTTCCTGTGTTTGGTCTGTGTATTTACGGATTGTTCGGACATAAAGAGGCTATGCATAAAATCATCCGGAAATTTGAGGATGTGGATGCACAACTGATTCCTCTGAATGTTCAGGATGAGACAATATTGCAGCAGCTGGAACAGGAAGATCCTCTGCTGGCAAATCAATGCCATTATATCTGGAAGTATGGTAATTATCCGGTGTATGACACGACAGCTGTGAAATTCTATCCGGAAGCTTATCTGGGATACGAGGAACAGCTTAAGGAGCTGGAGAAGGCAAGGCACTTTATATTCCTGGAATATCATGCCATAGAGGAGGCGGAGGCTTTTGCACGGCTGAAGGATGTATTGGCAAAAAAGGCTGCCGAGGGCGTGGAAGTCCGTATTCTGTACGACGATGTGGGCTGTATCGGCTTTTTGGATAAAAGCTTTATAGACCGCATGAATGCCATCGGTGTACAGTGCCGGGTATTTAACTATGTAGTGCCCTTTTTAAATATTTTCATGAATAACCGCGACCATCGTAAGATCATGGTCATCGACGGAAAAGTAGGATTCACCGGTGGATATAATCTGGCAGATGAGTATTTTAACATCACGCATCCTTACGGCTACTGGAAGGATACCGGTGTGAAGCTGACCGGCAGAGCGGTACAGAATTTTACCATGATGTTTTTGGAAATGTGGAATGTTATGGGACAGGCGGATACCGATTATGAAAAGTATCTGAAGGCATCGCAGGAAGGTGCGGAAGATGGAAATGTGCAGAAGGCATCCGGCTATGTACAGCCTATGCGGATTCTCCACTGGACGGAGAGCCGGTGGGTGAGAATGTCTACCTGAACCTGATCAAGACGGCGAAGAAACGCCTCTATGTGGCAACTCCTTATCTGATCATCAGTGATGAGATGACGAGAGAGCTGGGACTGGCGGCAAAAGCGTGGGCGTGGATGTACGGGTATTTACCCCGGGTATTCCGGATAAAAAATCATTTACGGTGTGACCAGATCCTATTATTCCGGACTGGTGCGTCAGGGTGTGCGGGTTTATGAATATACCCCGGGCTTTTTGCATGCGAAGCAGATGCTGTGTGATGGGGATACGGCGACCGTCGGTACTATCAATATGGATTACCGGAGCCTGTATCATCATTTTGAAAACGGTGTGTGGATGCATGGCTGTGATGCCATCCGGGATATTGAGACAGATTTTGATAAGCTGTTACAGGATAGTGAGGAAGTCACCGATAAATATCGGGATGGAAGGAAAAATATGGCAGTGAGAGGCTGGCAGTGTATCATGCGCCTGATCGCGCCGCTATTGTAACAGACATAATAACGGAAAGCTGGAGATTACGATGAAAATACTGGTCAGTGCCTGTCTGCTGGGCGAAAACTGTAAATATAACGGGAAAAATAATTACAGCGAGCGTGTGGCAAAATATCTGGAAGGGCATGAGGTGATCCCGGTATGTCCTGAGGTGTTGGGAGGACTTCCGACCCCGAGGGATCCGTCGGAGATCGTGAGCGGTGAGGTCATAAACTGTAAAGGCGTAAATGTGGACAGGCAGTTTCGGGAAGGCGCAGAGGAGGCTCTGCGGATCGCCAAAGAGAATGGCATCGATCTGGCAATCTTACAGTCACGAAGCCCCAGCTGCGGCGTAAAGCAGATTTATGATGGAAGCTTACCGGTAAACTCATCCCCGGACAGGGAGTATTTGCACAATTGCTGGAAAAGAACGGCTTCCGGGTGATGGACTGTGAGGAAATATAATGGCAAAAATATTATTGTTTGGCGTGAGTACACAAAAAGACCGGGCTGTGCGTGTGGCAGCGGAGAAAATAGGTGTGGATGTGACGGCGGTGAACCGCAGGGACTATGGACAGAAGATCGGAACACTGGCGGAAATCAGCGGTTTTCATAAGAATGGAAAAATATATAACGGTCCTGATTTTGCAATGGAAATGCTGGTGTTTTCCGGAATGGATTCGCAACAGGTGGATGCATTCCTGGCAGAATATAAGGCAACCGGCTTACCACCGGTTGCCCTGAAGGCGATTGTGACACCGTATAATGTCTCATGGACAGCGGATGCGTTGCTTCGCGAGCTGATGAAGGAACACATTCAGCTTGGAGGATAGGGAATAAAGAAAATTACAGCTTGTGGTATTCCGGGCTGCGTTTTTCATAGATCGTATAATATTTGAAACCGCACAGCTGCAGAATCTCGGAGGCCAGATCCAGATAGGATCCTACATCCTGTGCTTTGTGGGCATCGCTGCCAACGGTAATGATCTCGCCGCCCAGTTCGTGATAGCGACGCAGAATATCGGTACAGGGATGAGGCTGCCTGAGACCGTAGCGGAAGCTCCGGTGTTTAACTCCAGACCTTTGCCGCTGTGAACCAACAGCTCCAGAATCGGATCGATGGCATCCTTATATTTATTGTAGGAGTAATTTTTGTCTTTGGAAGGGGCCACACGGACGATATAATCCAAGTGCCCCAAGACGTCATAATCGTCATGGCATTTCAGATTTTCCAGCGTCTCTGCAAAATAAGCACGGATGGCTTCCTCCTCGGAGGAAAACTTCTCAAAATATTCGGGGTAATAGGGATCCATTCCCCGGCACAGGTGGGTAGAGCCAATGACGAAATCAAAATCATAGGCGGAAGTAAAATCTTCGTCTCGGTCGGCCAGATGCGGCTGCAAGCCTAATTCCACACCGAAGAGAACCCGCATTTTCCCTTCGTATTTGGCGCGGCAGCGGAGGATGTCATACAAATAAGAATCTGTATTCAGCAAAAAGATGCTGCCGGGTCCCTCCTCAGTATTTGGATAATCAAAATCGTTATGCTCGGTGAAACACATGGTTTCCAGTCCCAGAGAGATCCCTTTATCGATCATCTCCGGCATGGGAGCCTTTGAATCTCCGGAAAAAGAAGAGTGAAGATGACAATCTGCTTTGATAGACATATTTTTTATCCTTTCTGGTTATCATTCTGTTGTAAGTCATTTACAGGGTACAGTATAGCAAAAAACGGAGCAAAAATCATACCATTTCTAAACAAACTGTAAAATTTACCACAAAATCACAAATATTTTGCATTTACATCTTGAATTATAAAGAGGAATTAGGTAAAATGAATTTGCTGATAAAATTGACAATCTGTGAATCACAGTAAGTCAAAAGATATAAAATTAATATTTTAGGAGGAAACTAAAATGGCAGTAAGAGTAGCAATTAATGGTTTCGGCCGTATTGGTCGTCTTGCATTCAGACAGATGTTCGATGCAGAAGGATATGAAGTAGTAGCAATCAACGATTTAACCAGCCCTAAGATGCTGGCACATCTGTTGAAGTATGATTCTTCTCAGGGTGTTTACAAGTATGCAAGCACCGTTGAGGCTGGCGAGGACAGCATCACCGTTAACGGCAAGACCATCACCATCTACAAAGAGGCTGACGCAAGCAAGCTTCCCTGGGGTGAATTAAAGGTTGATGTAGTTCTGGAGTGTACCGGATTCTACACCTCTAAGGAGAAGGCTTCCGCACATATCACTGCCGGTGCCCGTAAAGTTGTTATTTCTGCTCCCGCAGGTAACGACCTTCCTACCATCGTATACAATGTTAACCACAAGACCCTGAAGCCCGAAGATACCGTTATCTCC
>ENA-OQCS01001843-OQCS01001843.1-human-gut-metagenome-genome-assembly--contig:-NODE-1843-length-10214-cov-1.689799_pt1 | contig 10214 bp, 12 predicted proteins | sample MGYA00242757_ERZ504575 | MGnify/ENA primary metagenome ERZ504575 (study PRJEB26092, sample SAMD00036297) | human gut metagenome | host: Homo sapiens | study: EMG produced TPA metagenomics assembly of... | reverse complement strand
CCCAATCTGAAACCCGGAACTTACACAGTTAAAGTAACCTACGTAGGTTATAGCCCCATTGAAATGAAAGTTACCGTCCCCGAAGGCAAGACTTTAGAAAAAGATATAGTGATGAATGAAGGGTGGAACTGCAGGAAGTGCAGGTAAAGGGAGCTTTTCAAGGACAGAAGAAAGCAATCAATACACAAAAGAATAATCTGGGTATCACTAATGTTGTATCTGCCGATCAGGTAGAATTCCCGACTCAAACATAGGTGATGCATTGAAACGTATCAGTGGCATCAATGTGCAATACGATCAAGCGAGGCCCGTTTTGGACAAGTCCGCGGCACTAGTGCCGATTTAAGCTCCGTCACCATTAATGGTAATCGTGTCCCATCTGCTGAGGGGATACTCGTAACGTGCAGTTGGACTTGATTCCTGCCGATATGATTCAGACCATCGAAGTAAGCAAAGTCGTTACACCCGATATGGACGGCGATGCTATCGGTGGTTCCATCAATCTGGTAACTAAAAATTCTCCTTATAAACGTACTATCAATGCCACAGCGGGAAGTGGTTACAATTGGATCAGCGAGAAAGCCCAGTTGAACTTAGGTTTCACTTACGGCGATCGTTTCTTCAATGACAGACTGGGTATGCTGCTCTCCGCTTCTTATCAGAATGCTCCTTCCGGTTCTTATGATACTGAATTCATGTGGGAACAAAATGAAGATGGCAAAGTATATGTCAGCGATTATCAGATGCGCCAGTACTTTGTCACCCGTGAACGTCAAAGTTATTCGGCGGCTTTTGATTTTGATATCAATGAAAACCATAAATTGACTTTCAAAGGGATCTTCAACAACCGTAACGATTGGGAAAACCGTTACCGTACCAATATCAAGGATTTGGATGAGAACGGAAAAGGCACAGTCCGCATCCAAACCAAAGCTGGTACTCCCGATAATCGCAATGCCCGTCTGGAGCGTCAGCGTACCATGGATTTCGCTTTGGGCGGAGAACACTTATGGGGAGCAATCGGCATGGATTGGAATGCCAGTTATGCAAAAGCTACAGAAGAACGCCCTAATGAGCGTTATCTTGACTTCCAACTGAAAAAGCAGGAATTTGATATAGATTTGAGTGATGAACGCCAGCCGTTGGCAACACCCACAGCAGGTTCTACCCTGACACTGAGTGATAAGTTCAGCTTGAAAGAACTGACAGAACAACAGGAAGACATCAAAGAAGAGGATATGAAATTTTCGGCCAATTTCAAAACCAGTTTGAATAATGGAGCCAAACTGAAGTTCGGTGCGAAAGTAGTACGTAAAACGAAAAGAAAAAGAAATAGACTTCTACGAATATACTCCGAAAGACGAGGATGCCTTCATGACCAACAGCCTGAAAAATACGGTAGACCAGAGTACGGATAAGTTTATGCCGAGCGACAAATATCAGGTAGGAACATTTGCCAGTAAAGAATATGTGGGTGGATTGAATTTAAATGATGCTTCCCAGTTCGATAAAGAACAGGTACAAGCCGAATTGGCTGAGAACTTTGAGGCTCGTGAAACTGTAAGTTCCGGGTATGTGCGGTTTGATCATAAATTCGCTTCCGATATAAACCTGATGGCGGGACTCCGTATGGAACATACTTCCCTTCGTTATACCGGCCGTAACTATGATGATGAGACAGATAAGACCACCAAGACCGGCCGCATGACCAACAGTTATGTGAATTTCCTTCCTTCTATTTTGGTGAAATGGGATGTAAATGATGATTTCAAGATACGCGGTTCTTACACGCAGACCTTGAGCCGACCCAAATATTCAGCTTTGGTTCCTAGCGTGAATATCAACCGTGGCGATAATGAAATAAAGATTGGTAACTCTGACCTGAAACCTACTATTTCTTACAACTTCGATTTGAGTGCCGATTATTATTTCAAGAGTGTAGGTTTGGTGAGCGCAGGCTTTTTCTATAAGAAAATAGACGATTTCATCGTAGATCAGGTACTGACCAACTATGAATACCAAGGAACAGAATATACCCGTTTCACTCAGCCCAAGAATGCAGGAAATGCTAATCTGTGGGGATTGGAATTTTCTTATCAGCGTGATTTCGGCTTCATTGCTCCGGCCTTGAAGTATGTGGGTTTCTATGGAACCTATACTTATACGCACTCACGCGTGGAGGACTTTAACTTCGAAGGACGTGAGAACGAGAGCGGGTTGAGTTTGCCGGGGTCTCCCGAGCATACGGCGAATGCCTCTCTTTACTTTGAAAAAGGAGGCTTGAATGTGCGCCTGAGCTATAACTATGCCTCCAGTTTTATCGATGAAATGGGCCCAAGTACATTTTATGACAGATATTATGATGCCGTGAACTATATGGATGTGAACGCCAGTTATACCTTTGGCAAGAAGGTGAAAATGACCTTTTATGCTGAGGCGAACAATCTGCTGAACCAGCCGCTCCGTTATTACCAGGGAACGAAGGATCGTACTATGCAGGCAGAATATTATGGCGTGAGAATGAATGCAGGTTTAAAAATAAGTTTCTAAAAATAAGTATATGAAAACGTTGATGATGATTAGAAGAATGAAAGAAGTATTGACATGGGTATGGATTGCCGTCATTGGTACGGCTATCTGCCTGAATGTGTGTGCCCAGACTCCGCAAGATTGGAAAGGACTGGAGAAACAACTGAATTTTTATATGGCCAACGATTTGGGACGTAACGGTTATTATGACCAGAAGCCCATAGCCGAGTTGATGGGAGAAATGGCGGATGTTATTGGTCCGAGTGTGTATTTGCAGCCGGAGACGTGCACCATTTTGAAGGTGTGCGCAGCGTTAACGATCCGCTCTGGATGACCAACTACGAGTTGATTTACAGTCATCCCGAGTTGATGATAGACTGGTTTCCGATCTTGGGAAATCATGAATACCGGGGTAATACGCAGGCTGTGTTGGATTATACCAATGTGAGTCGTCGCTGGTCGATGCCTGGTCGTTATTATACCAAAGTCTTTGAGAAGAAAGGAACTGCCATCCGTTTTGTGATGATAGATACCGCTCCTCTGATTGACAAATACCGTAACGAGAGCGAAACTTATCCGGATGCCTGTAAACAAGATATGGATCAGCAATTGGCATGGATAGATTCTGTACTGACTGTTGCCAAAGAAGATTGGGTAGTCGTAATCGGACATCATCCCATTTATGCTGAAACGTCGAAAGAGACAGTGAACGCAGCGATATGCAGAAACGTCTGGATCCTATCCTCCGTAAACATAAGGTGGATATCTATGCATGCGGACACATTCATAACTTCCAGCATCTTCGTGTGCCGGGCAGTGATATCGACTATGTGGTAAATTCGGCAGGTTCGTTGAGCCGTAAGGTAAAACCAGTGGAAGGCACTCAGTTCTGCAGTCCCGAACCGGGCTTTTCTATCTTCACGGCAGACAAGAAAGAACTGGATATGCATATGATTGATAAGAAAGGAAAAGTAATCTATACTGTAAAACGCACCAAATAGGAATAGTTATTTAGGGAAAAAGAGTACATTTGCGGTATAAAACTGTAAATGTACTTTTTGTTATGTTGAATACACTCCTTTTGATTGGTGGTCTGGCTCTCATTTTAGCTGGCGCGAATGGCTTGACGGATGGTTCTGCAGCGGTTGCCAAACGTTTCCGTATTTCTGATTTGGTAATCGGGCTTACCATTGTAGCTTTCGGCACTTTCGGCTCCCGAATTGGTTATCAGTGTGCTTTCTGCATTGAATGGCAGTGCTGAAATGGCTATTGGTAATGTGGTGGGTAGTAATATATTCAATGCTTTGATGATTATAGGCTGTACTGCGTTGGTACTCCCCATAAAAGTAGGTGAGGGGACGATGAGTAAAGAGATTCCGTTAGTCATTCTTTCTTCATTGGTACTGTTTGTCTGTGCCAATGACATGATGCTGGACAGGGAAGCGGTCAATGTTATCAGCCGTTCCGATGGGTTTGTTCTGTTGGCTTTCTTCCTTATATTTATGCGTTATACATTTGCTATCGCTCGTAATGGGGCAGATGAGGCAGGAGAAGAGCAGAAGATTAAGGAAATGCCTGTATGGAAATCGGTGTTGTATATTGCAGGAGGACTGGCCGGGCTCATATTTGGCGGACAGCTTTTTGTCGACGGGGCAAGCGGGCTTGCCCGTTCATGGGGTGTCAGTGAATCGGTAATCGGACTGACATTGGTAGCCGGAGGTACTTCCTTGCCGGAGCTTGCTACATCTGTTACGGCAGCTTTAAAGAAGAATCCGGGAATTGCTATCGGCAATGTCATCGGTAGCAATCTGTTCAATATATTCTTTGTACTGGGGTGCAGCGCTACGGTATCACCGCTTCCGATGGGGAATATAAATAATCTCGATTTAAGTGTGCTGATTGCTTCCTCCCTGTTGTTGTGCTGGTAGGCTGGTTTTTCCGTAAACGTACCATAACCCGTCTTGAAGGCGCATTGATGGTTGGCTGTTATGTCGTTTATACCGCCTATCTTATTGCCCAACAGTAAAAAAGCCATAAAAAGAATAAGTTATCTGCAAAAAAACTTCTATCTTTACACCCTGAATTTTATAAAAATACAGCATGGCTATTACCATTAAAAAAGTCAGTTCAAAGAAAGAACTTAAGACATTTATACGGTTCAACTACGAGTTATACAAAGAGAATCCTTATTCCGTACCCGACTTGTACGATGATATGCTGAATACGTTCAGTCCGAAGAAGAATGCCGCTTTCGAGTTTTGTGAGGCGGAGTATTTTCTGGCATATAAGGATAACAAGGTGGTAGGACGTATTGCAGGGATTATAAATAAACGCGCAAACGAAACTTGGAATAAAAAAGAAGTCCGTTTCGGATGGATTGATTTCCTGGATGATATCGAAATATCACGCGCCTTGTTGGATGCAGTAGCCCAATGGGGTAAATCGAAGGGAATGGATACCATTCAGGGACCTTTGGGCTTTACCGACTTTGATGCGGAGGGTATGCTGATAGAAGGATTCGACCAATTGAGCACTATGGCGACTATCTATAATTATCCTTATTATCCACAGCATATGGAGAAGTTGGGATTCGAAAAGGATGCCGATTGGGTGGAATATAAAATTTATATTCCGGATGCAATTCCTGATAAGCATAAGCGTATCAGTGATTTGATTCAACGTAAGTTTAACTTGAAGGTGAAGAAATATACATCGGGTAAGAAAATTGCGGCCGAATATGGCCAGGCTATCTTCGAATTGATGAATGAGGCTTATGCTCCGCTTTATGGTTTCTCGGCTTTGTCTCAAGGACAGATTAACCAGTATATAAAGATGTATTTGCCTATTGTAGATTTGCGTATGGTGACCTTGGTGACCGATGCTGAAGATAAACTGGTGGCGGTGGGTATTTCAATGCCTTCTTTGTCCGAAGCGTTACGAAAAGCGAAGGGGCGTTTGCTGCCTATGGGCTGGTATCATTTGCTGAAAGTGCTGTTTTGCATAAATATCCCCCTATGCTGGACTTGTTGCTGGTTGCTGTAAAACCTGAGTATCAGACAAAGGTGTCAATGCTTTGTTATTCTCGGACTTGATTCCTGTATATCAGCAACTGGGATTCAAGTATGCCGAAAGTAATCCGGAACTGGAACTGAATGGAAAGGTGCAGGCCCAGTGGGAATATTTCAAGACCGAGCAGCATAAACGCCGTCGTGCTTATAAAAAGAGTATTCTGTAACAACGATATATAAAAATGTGATAAGTCAATATGGAAGAAAACAACGAACTGATAAACAATCCCGCTGTAGAATATACCGACGATAACATCCGCCACCTCAGTGACATGGAGCATGTGCGTACCCGTCCCGGTATGTATATTGGAAAGTTGGGTGACGGATCACATGCCGAGGACGGTATCTACGTCCTTCTGAAAGAAGTTCTCGACAACAGTATCGATGAATTCAAAATGCAGGCGGGTAAAAAGATTGAGATTATCATTGAAGAAAATCTCCGTGTCAGCGTGCGTGACTAGGTCGGGGTATTCCGCAGGGAAAACTTATTGAGGCTGTAAGTGTGCTGAATACGGGAGGTAAATATGACAGTAAGGCGTTTAAGAAGAGTGTCGGACTGAATGGGGTCGGTGTGAAAGCTGTCAACGCATTGAGTTCGCGCTTCGAGGTGCGCAGCTATCGTGATGGAAAGGTGCGTATCGCTACCTTTGCCAAGGGAGACTTGTTGACGGATACCACACAAAATACAACAGAGGAGAACGGTACTTATATTTTCTTTGAACCGGATAACCTGTTATTTGAGAATTACAGTTTCCGTCCGGAGTTTGTGGAAACCATGCTCCGCAATTATACCTATCTGAATACAGGACTGGCCATTATCTATAACGGTCAGCGTATCTTGTCCCGTAACGTTTGGTGGATTTGCTTAACGACAACATGACGGCTGTGGGATATATCCCATCATCCATTTGAAGGGAGAAGATATTGAGATAGCCTTTACGCATACCGGCCAGTATGGTGAAGAGTATTACTCTTTTGTCAACGGACAGCATACGACTCAGGGAGTACGCATCAAAGTGCTTTCAAAGAGCATATTGCCCGTACCATCAAGGAATATTTCAACAAGAACATGGATTATTCCGATATCCGTAACGGACTGGTGGCTGCCATTGCCGTCAATGTGGAGGAACCGTTGTTCGAAAGTCAGACTAAAATCAAGCTGGGCTCTACCAATATGGCTCCCGGTGGTCCTACCGTCAATAAATTTGTAGGTGATTTTGTAAAGACTGAGGTCGATAACTATCTGCACAAGCATACGGACGTGGCCGATGTGATGTTGCAGAAGATTCAGGAGTCGGAGAAAGAGCGTAAAGCGATAGCCGGAGTGACGAAACTGGCACGTGAGCGAGCAAGAAGGCAAATCTTCATAACCGGAAGTTACGTGACTGCCGCTTTCATCTGAACGATGTCAAAGGGGACAAGAAGGAGGAAAGCTGCATCTTCATTACCGAGGGAGACTCGGCAAGCGGTTCTATCACCAAGAGCCGTGATGTAAATACTCAGGCAGTATTCAGTTTGCGTGGTAAGCCGTTGAATTCTTACGGGCTGACCAAGAAGATTGTATATGAGAATGAAGAGTTTAACCTGCTTCAGGCTGCTCTGAACATAGAGGACGGTATGGAAGGATTACGATATAATAAGGTAATTGTAGCTACAGATGCTGATGTAGACGGTATGCACATCCGTTTATTGCTTATTACTTTCTTCCTGCAATTCTTCCCTGACTTGATAAAGAAAGGTCATGTATATATCCTTCAAACCCCTTTATTCCGTGTCCGCAACCGCAAGAAAGGAGTTTATGAAACCGTATATTGTTATTCGGAAGAAGAACGGATTGCCGCTATCGAACGGTTAAGCCCCAATCCCGAAATTACCCGATTCAAAGGTTTGGGAGAGATCTCACCCGATGAATTCAAGCACTTTATCGGCAAAGACATGCGTCTGGAGCAAGTTTCCCTCCGCAAGACTGACCTGGTGAAAGAATTGCTGGAGTTTTATATGGGTAAGAACACCATGGAACGTCAGAATTTTATTATAGATAACCTTGTTGTAGAAGAAGATATTGCGTGAGTGAATCACTAAAAAATATGAGAAGAGCGATATTTCCGGGAACCTTTGATCCTTTTACCATCGGTCATTATTCGGTCGTGAAGAGAGCGTTGACTTTTATGGACGAAGTGGTGATCGGCATCGGTATCAATGAGAATAAGAAAACTTGGTTTCCTACAGAGAAACGAGTGGAGATGATCGAGAAACTTTTTGCGGATGATCCCCGGGTAAAGGTCGATGCTTATGATTGTCTGACCATTGACTTTGCCCGAGCTAAGGAGGCGCAGTTCATTGTTCGTGGTATCCGTACCGTACACGATTTTGAATATGAGGAAACTATAGCCGATATCAACCGGAAACTGGCCGGAATAGAAACGATTCTGTTGTTTACGGAGCCGGAACTAACCTCTATCAGCTCTACGATTGTAAGAGAATTGTTGCAGTTTGGCAAAGATGTGACGCCATTCTTGCCTGAAGGAATGAAAATAGACTGACCATGAAATATACTATGTATTTTGCAGGCTTGATTGCCTGCTTTTTTTCTATCGTAGCCGCACAGGCTCAGGAGAGTAAATTCCTGAATTCTCCGGCACGTAAGTTGCAACTGGCGGAATTTGCCATTGCCAATCTTTATGTAGACGAAGTCAATGAGGGAAAGCTGGTGGAAGAAGCTATCGTAAAAATGCTGGAGCAGCTTGATCCTCATTCTACCTATTCTGATCCGGAGGAAGTGAAGAGAATGAACGAGCCGTTGCAGGGAAACTTCGAAGGTATCGGTATACAGTTTAATATGGCGGAGGACACTTTGCTGGTGATACAACCTGTATCGGGCGGACCGTCCGAAAAAGTCGGTATTCTGGCCGGTGATCGTATCGTCATGGTGGAAGATACGCTGATAGCCGGTGTAAAGATGAGTACCGAGGATATTATGCGTCGTCTCCGTGGTCCTAAAGATTCAAAAGTGAATCTGAAAATACTTCGCCGAGGGGTGAAGGAACTGCTCCCCTTTACGGTGAAAAGGGATAAAATACCTGTTTACAGCCTGGATGCTTCCTATATGATTAAAGATAAGATTGGTTATATCCGTATCAACCGTTTTGCCGCCACTACCCATGAAGAGTTCAAGAAAGCGTTAGCTGAATTGCAGAAAAAAGGGATGAAAGATTTGATTCTTGATTTGCAAGGCAATGGCGGAGGTTATTTGAACGCTGCCATCGATATTGCCAACGAGTTTCTGGGCAAAAAGGAACTGATAGTCTATACGGAAGGCCGTCGTAATCCCCGTAGTGAATTTTTTGCTAAAGGTACGGGCGAGTTCCAGAATGGTCGTCTGATTGTATTGGTCGATGAATTCTCGCTTCTGCCAGTGAGATTGTGACCGGAGCTGTTCAGGATTGGGACAGAGGAGTCGTTGTGGGCCGGCGCAGCTTTGGTAAAGGCTTGGTGCAGCGTCCCATTGATTTGCCGGACGGGTCGATGATTCGTTGACGGTGGCCCGTTATTATACTCCTGCCGGACGTTGTATCCAGAAACCTTACGAAAGCATTGAAAAGTATAATGAGGACCTGATAGACCGTTATAATAAAGGAGAGATGATGAGTGAAGACAGCATTCACTTCCCGGATTCACTGAAGTTCAAAACTCATAAGCTGGCTCGTACGGTATATGGCGGTGGGGGAATTATGCCCGATTATTTTGTGCCGATTGATACGACTCTCTATACTAAATATCATCGTCAGTTGCGTGATAAAGGGGCGTTGATGAAAGCTCACTTTCATTTTATTGATGCCCATCGTAAAGAATGGCTGGGCAAATACAAGACTTTCAATGAATTCTACAAACGTTTTGAAGTGACTCCGGATATGTTGGCACAACTGGTTGCTACCGGCAAGGAGATGGGAGTGGAATATAATGAAGAAGAATACCAGAAGGCCCTTCCTTTGCTGAAATTGCAGATGAAAGCATTGATAGCCCGTGATTTATGGGATATGAATGAGTATTATCACGTCATCAATGATGCCAATGAAAGTATCAGGAAAGCACTGGAGCTGCTGGAACAACCGGATTTTGAAGGATTGCTGCTAAAAAAACGATAGTCAAGACTTTATATTAACTGCAGGGGCGCATAGTTGCACTCCTGCATCCAACCATCACTTTATCTGTCTCCCGAACAGCACCTTATTCAGCCATCGGTTTACATAAATATTTGCAAAAGCACATCCTACTCCGATCGCTGCTCCTGCCACTACATCACTGGGATAATGCACTCCTTGGTTCATTCGTGCAAACCCCACTCCACAGGCCCATACGGCAGAAGGAGCGATGACATACCATTGGGATAAGTGATAGAAAGCGAAGTTGCCAGGGAAAAAGCGGCGGCTGTGTGTCCTGAAGGAAACGACGGGCTGTCTGCATCCGGTGCTCCGTATGCATGAATCTTATCCGGATACTTTACAAAAGGCCGGTCACGTCTTATGATATGTTTGGCAGCGTATGTGATACCTACCGCTTCAATCACACTGGTTCCTATGTAAACGGCATCTTTCAGCATCGGCTGGTCTTTCTTTA
>ENA-OQCS01001842-OQCS01001842.1-human-gut-metagenome-genome-assembly--contig:-NODE-1842-length-10220-cov-6.057862_pt1 | contig 10220 bp, 10 predicted proteins | sample MGYA00242757_ERZ504575 | MGnify/ENA primary metagenome ERZ504575 (study PRJEB26092, sample SAMD00036297) | human gut metagenome | host: Homo sapiens | study: EMG produced TPA metagenomics assembly of... | reverse complement strand
GATGCTACCATATCTGAAACCTGATTTGGTGGCACCCGGAGTGAACATAGTTGCTCCCGTACCGGCGGTGGTTACAGAACAGTAACAGGGACTTCCTTTGCAGCACCTTTTGTCAGCGGATCCGCAGCATTGTTAATGCAATGGGGGATTGTAAATGGAAACGATCCCTATCTCTATGGGGAAAAAGTAAAAGCCTATCTCGAAAAGGCGCCAGACCATTGCCGGGGTATGAGGAGTATCCCAATGAAGAGGTGGGATGGGGGCGATTATGTCTTGCAGAAAGTATTCCATTATAGTTGAAAAATAAGCCTTTTCGTGAAAAACAGTCGTATGTCTGTTATTATCCGGAATTTATCACTGTAATGAATATGCATATCTTCCCAGTCCATGAATAATACATAGAACACCCTTCCGTATTGCTGGCTTTCTACGATTCTTCCGTGATCGAGGACAGAAAGATAGGAGCCGTCAGCTTTTCGGAGGTGAAAGTGAATATAGTCATTTTCATTACCACTATCAATCTGTTCCCAGATGCTGGATTCTATCTGTTTCTGTTCATCTTTCAGGATCAGGTTGCGGAAGCGCTTATTGGTGAGTCTGAAGAGCTCGTCCATATCTTTATATCCGGTCATATGAAGGAACTCATGGTTTGCATAAAAGAGTTCGTCATCGTCTTTGTCCGCTCTGTATATGATAAATGCACCCGGAAGGTGTTCAGAGATATCTTTAAATGCGAATCCCAGTTGTTTACGGATTCCGGACTGAAGACCTTCCCTGTAGGCCATACACCCGTTTTTTCCGTGAAGTTTTATTTCATAAAGGGCTGCATCTGCACAGCGCATAAGCTGTGAACGGCTGGCTGCAAATGTGGGATATTCCGCATATCCCAGAGAAATGTTAAATGACTGTTCTTTTCCCTTGTATGAGAATGCCTTTGGAAGTCCGGTAAATTGCTGCAGCAGTTCTTTTGCATCTTCACAGGTATAATTTTTGTAAAAGAATACAGAATTCATCCCCGCCGTTTCTTCCCAGTAATGCATCAGATGGAAAAAAATGTTTTCATGCTGTCTGCCAGATCTTTAATGCTTTGTCTCCATAGGCGTGGCCATAGATATCATTAATAAACTTAAAATCATCGATATCAAGGAGCGCAGCCACAAAATGTGCTTTCGGATTTTTATCCATCATCTTTTCTGCTGATTCGTCAAATCCATAGCGGTTGTAAATACCTGTAAGAGAATCCGTGCGTGCCAGTATCTGAAATTTATTTTTGTTTTCGTTTGATACCAGCCATGCCTGATAAGTCCCGACAGAAGTAAGGTGATGACAGTAAATATTATACTGGCTTTTGCTATTAATAAATTGTCTTGCCATCCGCTTTCAGGAGTTAATTCAAACTTCCAGCTTTCTTTCCCTATGGTAAAATCATAAGAAACCGGCTGCGTTATCTGACCATCTGACTGGTAAACAGTTTTATAAGTGTCACTCCAGGGAGTTTCTGTTTTGGAAAGTCTGTACTCATATCCAAAACCTGAAAGTGCATGGATCGAGTCGGAAAAAATATCAGGAACACGCAGGATAACAATGGTAAATCCCCAGAAATACGCCTGTCCGTGCTCATCATTCAGGTAGATCGGATTGCGAACAGCAATTCCATAGTCGCCCTGTTTCAATTCAAAGTCCCTGTGTAATGATTGTATGGTTGTCTCTTGCATAACAGGAAATTCTGCCACGGTCTTTATCATGGAGCAGATCAATTTTACCTGCCTCATTTCCCTCAGCAGGATAAATATCTGTTACAACACCGTCCGGAGCAAGCTGTACACTTTCAATAGAATCAGATATAAGATTTTCTGCAATCGTATCAAATTGCTTGATATCTCCATTTCCACTGATCAGAACCTGTTTCAGAACATCTGTGATCGCAATTCCATTTGTAATTTCATTTTTAATACGTTCACCGTAGGTTGATACATTTAATTGTGCGGTTGTGCGTCTCTGCCATTTTTCGTGAGTGTCTGTTTTGTATACGATGAAACCAACAAGGCACATGCTCAGTAAAAAAACGATAAGAGGCACAAGATTTTTTTCTTCACCTGTTTCACCTCATTTTTATCGGATATTTTTATGATGGAATATTATAGCACAGAAATGAAAAAACGGAATGAATTTTTTCCAAAACATAGGTACAAAAACATAGGCAAAATCAGACAAAAGTTTCTTAAAGTGAAAATGTTGTAGGTATGAGGAAAACATGCTATGGTATGTATACAATGCGTAAAGAGGAGCAGAAAAAATGAAGTACGAACATATCACAGAGGGCCGTTTCATAGATCGTCCCAATCGGTTTATTGCACATGTGGAGATCAATGGGCAGGTGAAAACGGTTCATGTAAAGAATACAGGCAGGTGCAGGGAGCTTCTGATCCCGGGTACACAGGTTTTTCTGGAAAAGAGCAGCAATCCGGCGAGAAAGACAGCCTATGATCTGATCTGCGTAAATAAAAAGGGCAGGGGTCTGATCAATATGGATTCTCAAATTCCTAATAAAGCAGCGCTGGAATGGATAAAGGCAGGACATCTTTTTCCGGAGAAGGTTCAGGTAACGCCGGAGAAGACCTATGGAAATTCCAGATTTGATCTTTACGTCTGTTCAGAGAAACGTAAGGCTTTTATAGAAGTGAAAGGTGTCACTCTGGAATCTGACAATATAGCACGATTTCCTGATGCACCTACAGAAAGAGGTGTGAAGCATCTGAAAGAGCTGATCCATTGTATGCAGGAAGGATACGAAGCCTATCTGCTTCTGGTGATCCAGATGAAGGGAGTTGACAGGTTTGAGCCCAACTGGGAGACTCATCGGGAATTTGGAGAAACCCTGCAGGAGGCAAAAAAGGCAGGAGTGCATATTCTGGCCTATGACTGCCTGGTAGAACCTGACAGAATGGAAATTCAGGATCCGGTACTGTATGCCTTGCTTCTGACTGGAAATAAAAAAGTATTCCCGCAATCAGCAGGTTTTATAGCAATCCTCTAAAATAATACATCTTAATCCAGCCCATCAGAGTGTGAAATCCTGCGTCAGATATCTTTGCCGTGCGTCAGCACGCCTGCAGATATCTTCCTTGTCTTTCGCACTCTGCTGAACTGTCTTAAATGCATTATTTACGAGGATTGCTATAATTTTGATCTCCGTAATCACTGTTATGATATAAAGTATAGTTACACAGGATTGACATTGATATAACACAAATTTATAATACATATTAGTATTACTTTTCTCCGCTTTGAAATAGAAAGGTTATCCTGCGAGACTGTTGTAAGAATTAATTTGATGCGATAGTATGAGTGAGTTATGAATATGTGGGGAATACTTGTAACATTAGAGTGTGTCTGAAAAATCATTCCCGCAATCTGCACGCCCCACTTTGCGGGATATTTCACCCGAATTCAGTTGCCGTAGCCTGTTACGCGCCCTCATCCGGGCAAAATATCCCACAAATTGTGACGCACATCTTGCAGAAAGCCTTTTTCAGACACGCTCTAGAATGCAGTAAATAAATATTTTCAGAGAGACTGGGTAAATATATGGAAAATGTGATTCGGAAACTGTATGGTATGTATATGGATAATGACAATAGAGAAAAAAATGAAATGTCAGTAATGCATGATGATTTATGTAAAGAGAAAAAAGAGAAGGCATACCAGTGCTATCAGAAATTGAGAGTTCAACTGACAGATGAGCTTGCTGAAGAACTGGATGAACTGATGAATAAACATATGGAAATATATCCACAGGAGCTGGAAGAAAGTTTTGCCATGGGATTTAAAACAGGGGCAAGGCTGATGTGCGAGATTTTCAGTGAAGAAACAGAATGATTGTAAAGCAGATATGGCAATTCTCCAGATAAAGTATGATTTTAGAGGATTGCCATAGGTTTGATAAGTGGGTCTGACATATAATTTTTGATAACATGATCAGGATAATTTATGGTTGTTGAACGTTATCAGAAATTGTGAGGTTGTCAGACGTAATTTCATTCAGGAGATATTCTATAGTATGCATATGTTCGTTCATAACTTTTTCTGCAAGAGGTGCATCATTATTGGTTATTGCCTGAACAAGCCGAGTGTGCTGGGAATCAATCTCCGGTGCATCGTTATTTTTCTGCATAAGATAGGAACGTATTCCAACGATCATATTTTCAGTAATCTGTGCAGAGGCATTTAATACACTCAGTATTAATGGATTGGCAGAAATCTGAGCAATTTTCAGATGCAGATCACGATCCAGATCACCGCGGATTTTTCATCCTGAGTGCTGTCCAGTCTGGCAATGATAAGCTGGAGTTCAGCAGCATCCAGCGGTGTACAGTTTTGGGCGGCGAGAAAAGCAGCTTTGCTTTCCAGTGCGCCTCGAAGCTGCAATGCATCCTGAATTTTGCTGTTGTACATTTGGAATATGATAGACAGAGGTTCAGTAAGACAGCTGTGAAGATCAGTTGCAATATAATTGGCACCGCCATGTACGCTGACAGTAATCCCGAGCAGGGAAAGAGCCTTCAGGACTTCTCGTAATGCTGGTCTGGAGATTCCGAATTCTTCTGCCAGAATACGTTCAGCAGGAAGTGCGTCGCCGGGTTGTAATTCTCCGTTTTGGATCTTTTCGATAATTTGTTTCAGAACATCGTTGAAGGTACTGGTTTTATCTATTTTTCTAAACATTTATTTTCCTCTTTCCTGGTACATCGTTTCGTAAATAACTATACCAATCGGATTCGCAGACAAGTGAGTGGTATAGTTATTTCGAAAACGGTGTACTAACCTTTGTTGTGTTATGCAGCTCTATATCAGATAACTGTTCCGCAGAGATTTCTTTGATTATTAAATAGTTACATACATCTAATATTATAACGGATTGAAAGGGAGATGCAACTGATTCCTACAAAATTTCTAAAAGTGTAAAATTTTTGTGTTGCTGAGAACGGAGTGAACAGTAACAAATTTTTGCAGTTTTTTTATAAATTTTTATAATTATATTAGAAATTAGACAAATTTCTCTCACATTTATAGGTTATGATATTTACATCTTAAGGAAATGACGTACCTTAAGAGAAAATCTTTCCTTTCCCTAAAAAGTGTAAAATGAACGTGAATCACCGCTTAGCCGACAAGATCGACGGAGAAGCGGTGATTTTATTATGTCACTGAAGCAGGATTCTTTCTTATAAACCTCTGTAACGATTAAGACAGGCATAAATTCCTGAATACGGGGAGTAGCGTAACCACAGGAAATTTTTTGATTCTCCGTAAAGAAGGACAGACCATGTAAAGAGAGATTTTTCCAAAGAAACTGCACAATCTCAGGCAGGGTACGTCTGCCGTCTGCCAGATGTTCAACTGCATATTTCAGCAGGAGACCTAAGGCAGCGGTCTGTTCTGCGTCAATAAGCTGTTCTGTATAGCGGAGATCAATCTCCTGTCTGCCGAGAGAGAAGCCATCTGTTCCGGAGATTCTGGTTTTCAGGTGCTCAGGTTTTGTGGCACCGGAATCGGAATGATTTCCACGACTGTTATGTCTGAGGTGCTTAGAAGATTCGGCAGGTCTGCTCATAATGCGATGGCTGTGCGGAAGCTGAAAATCAGTAACTGAAACAGCAGGCAGAGGATATTGGCTGCATAATTTTTTGACAGAAGCTGTAATATCTTTTGGAACGTAATTGTCCATCTGGATAATTGTATCTGCAATATGAAAGAATGCCCCGGAACTTCCGGCAACAAGAATTGTAGAAATCCCTGCTTTTTTATAAAGATCTTCTGCACGCTCCAGAAACGGAGTGATCGGCTCTTTCTCACGCTGAATAACCTGTTGCATGAAAGCATCACGAACCATGAAGTTAGTTGCGGAGGTGTCTTCGTCAAGAAGAAAAAGGTGGCTTCCGGCTTCCATGCTTTCTACGATACCGGCTGCCTGGGAAGTGCTTCCACTGGCATCCAGTGTAGAGAAACAGCGGGTATCTTTCTTGTTTGGAAGATCATTTATAAACATGGAAATATCCACATCCTTGATAAAACGGCCATCTTCTGAACGCAGTTTGACAGCAGTTGCATCTGTGATCACGTATTCACGTCCATCTCCGGGGATATGATTGTATACACCAAGTTCAAGTGCATTCAGAAGCGTGGATTTGCCATGATATCCACCGCCTACGATCAGAGTGATTCCCTTTGGAATCCCCATGCCTGTGATTTTTCCTTTATGGGGAAGATTTATGGAAATGCGCAGACTGTCCGGAGAAGTAAAGGGAACGGAAGCTTTCATAGGGCGGGAGGAAATACCGCTTTCTCTTGGGAGGATGGAGCCGTCGGCTATGAATGCGCAGAGATTTTTTGCGGGCAGCGTCTGACGGATAAATTCCTGATCCTCTGCAAGCTCGATATAATTCTGTAATTCCTTTGCATTAAGGCTGGAATAGAAAAAGGATTTTTGAATGCATACAGGCAGAAAATCAAAAAGGATTTTCTCCAGTTCAGTGGCATTGATCGTGCGGCCATTAGCAGGGAAGCCCACAAAAAAGCGGGCGGTTATGCCTTTTTCTGTTATTTCACAGGCTGTCCGGGAAAGAATCTCCTGACCACAATGACTGACAGTGAGCAGGCCGCTTTTGCCGGAGCCTTTTGCACGAAAGCTGTACTGACTGACCTGTTTTTCAAACTGACGTGTAAGATAGTCGCAAAGAGTAGTCCCGGTAAGTGTATCTTTATAATATTCGACGGGAAATCCGGTATCTCTGTGTGAAATCTGAATGCTGACATGAGAGGGAGAAGCAAAAGGATCTCCCTGCACATGGTCGATGGACAGAATATAATTTCCAAAATGATACAGACCTTTCAGCCTTTATATGCCGGATAACTTTTGCGGTTTATGGAACGAAGCTGCTGACGCAGTTCCTCTGAATTTTTCATGACAGAACCTCCTGGTATTGCAGATATTTTTATAATAATCCTCGCAAATAATGAATTTGAGAGGAGAAACATTAACCTGTCATCAACTATAGCGGAAATGAATCATAATGTCCACTGACAAATAAATATTAATCATATGGAAAATTTTCAGAGGATGTTTTATAATGAAAAACAGGTAATTGTTCAATACCATTACATAATAGCGAACTGATGAATAGTTACCGTTATCAAAGCAATACTATGAATGACAGTCATAAAGAAAGGCGGAACAGTAAATGGAACGTAGAAATGCATGGCTTTCTTATACAGAAGCAGAAGAAAAAGAACTGGAGCAGGTTGCAAAAGCGTATCGCAATTTTCTTAATGTGGGAAAAACAGAGCGTGAATGTGTGACGCAGATCATCAGAGAAGCACGGGCAGCAGGTTATGAATCTCTGGAAGAGAAGACTGCAAAGGGTGAGAAACTGAAAGCTGGAGATAAAGTTTATACAGTCGGAATGAAGAAGATCATTGCACTGTTTCATATCGGACAGGATGATATTTCTGAGGGAATGAATATTCTGGGAGCACACATTGATTCTCCACGTCTTGATGTCAAACAGAATCCATTATATGAGGATACGGATCTTGCATATCTGGATACCCATTATTATGGCGGTGTTAAGAAATACCAGTGGGTGACTCTTCCCCTGGCAATCCATGGCGTAGTGGTAAAGAAAGACGGAAGTACAGCAGAAGTAAATATCGGTGAGGATGAGGATGATCCGATCGTATATATCACAGACCTTCTGATCCATCTTGCAGGAAAGCAGATGCAGAAAAAAGCGGCAGAAGTGATCGAGGGAGAGAATCTGGACATCCTGATCGGCAGCAGACCACTGAAAGACCTGGAAGATGATAAGAAGAAAGAGGCAGTAAAACAGAATGTACTGAATATCCTTAAAGAGAAGTATGATATGGAAGAGGAAGATTTTCTTTCTGCAGAGCTGGAGATTGTACCGGCAGGAAAGGCAAGAGAGTGTGGTCTGGACAGAAGTATGATCGCTGCTTATGGACAGGATGACAGAGTGTGCGCATATACTTCTCTGCTTGCAATGCTTGGGATGGACACCCCGAAACACACTTCCTGCTGTCTGTTTACTGATAAAGAAGAGATTGGAAGCGTAGGTGCAACCGGTATGCAGTCACGTTTCTTTGAGAACGCAGTGGCTGAACTTCTGGATGCAATGGGATGCTACAGTGATCTGAGATTGAGAAGAACTCTGAAGAATTCCAGTATGCTTTCCTCTGATGTAAGTGCAGGCTATGATCCGGCTTATGGGGAGGCATTTGAGAAAAAGAATGCAGCTTATCTTGGAAGAGGTATCGTATTAAATAAATTTACCGGAGCAAGAGGTAAATCCGGCTCGAATGATGCAAATGCAGAATATGTGGCAAGAGTCAGAAATATTTTTGACAGCATGAAGTTGCGTTCCAGACAGCTGAGCTTGGTAAAGTTGATGTAGGCGGAGGCGGAACAATCGCTTATATCGCAGCACTTTATGGAATGGAAGTCATTGACAGCGGTGTGGCAGTGCTCAGTATGCATGCACCATGGGAAGTGACAAGTAAGGCAGATATTTACGAAGCTAAGAAAGCATATAAGGCATTTCTGCTGGAAGCATAAAAAGTCAGGCAGATGCGGAATAAAAATATGAAGAAATCGTGGAAGCTGTATCGTTTCTGATAACAGAGACTTGCAGATTCCGCAGATAAGGGCAGAGCTTTTGGAAAACTGAAGCGCTGCCCTTTTAACATATAAGTGAGGTTATGATTGTAAAAGGTATTTCTGATATCTTACGAAAGACAGGTTGCGATTCTGTAAGATCTGGATTGGAGCAGGATATTTAATAGACGGGAGGGAAAGATGGAGGAAGCGCTGATCAGAGTAAAAGATTTGTGTAAAATATATAATCCCGGCGAGAATGAAGTACGGGCGCTGGATCATATTAATCTGGAAATTAATAAGGGTGAGTTTGTTGCTATTATCGGACAGTCAGGTTCAGGAAAGTCTACATTTATGAATATGCTGGGTTGTCTGGATGTGCCTACATCCGGCGAATATTTTCTGAATGGAACTGATGTGTCCACAATGGAAGACAATGAACTCTCAGAAGTCAGAAACCGGGAGATCGGATTTATTTTTCAGGGATTTAATCTGATCTCAAATCTGACTGCAATTGAAAATGTGGAACTACCGCTGGTTTACAGAGGGGTAGACAGAAAAACGAGACATAAGCTGGCAGTAGAGTCACTGACCATGGTAGGGCTTGAGAAACGTATGGATCACAGACCAAATGAAATGTCAGGAGGACAGCAGCAGAGGGTGGCTATTGCAAGAGCAATCGCGGCCCAGCACCGGTGATCCTGGCAGATGAACCTACAGGAAATCTGGATTCTGCATCCAGTAAGGAGATTCTTCAGATTCTTAAAAGTATGCACGAGCAGGGAAAAACGGTCATATTGATCACACATGATAATGGGATTGCTGCTCAGGCAAGGCGTGTAGTCAGAATTATGGATGGAAAGATAGAGTCAGATTTTATCAATAAAAACTATGGGAAAGAAGAATATATAAAAAATCAGCTGGATGCATAAACCCGGTTACAAGGAGACAAATATTATGAAAAAAAAGAAAAGTAAAAAGAAAATTATTATTGGAGCAGCAGCTGTTCTCGTTGTTGCCGGCGGAGTTACAGTAGCAGGTCAGAGGAATTCCACAGAAAATCAGATCCCGCAGGTTCAGGTGGTAATTGCAGAGAAGGGTGATGTTGAGGAAATTGTAGATGCTACAGGAACAGTGGGAAGTGAAGAGGAGAAGACCTATTATTCTCCTGTAAATGCAGAGCTGAAAACGGTTTCTTTTGCCCAGGGAGATGTGGTGAAAAAGGGAACAAAACTGATCGAGTTTAATACAGAGGATCTGGAGAAAGATAATCGGAAAGCAGAACTGAATCTGAAATCAACAAAGTACGATACAAAAGATACAAGAAATAAATCTGACAAAGCAGAGAAGAAGCAGAAGGATGCCAAAAAGAATGTTCAGGAGCTTGAGAAGAAAATAAAGGATAAAAAGGCTTATGTCTCGTCTCTGAAATCACAGATCTCAGCGGCTGCAGCAGCGGCACAGCGTGAAGCGGCAGCTCAGGCGTCCGCACAGGCAGCAGCCCAGGCTCAGCACAGCAGCAGGAAGCTCAGGCAAAGCCCAGGCAGAG
>ENA-OQCS01001841-OQCS01001841.1-human-gut-metagenome-genome-assembly--contig:-NODE-1841-length-10228-cov-3.398970_pt1 | contig 10228 bp, 19 predicted proteins | sample MGYA00242757_ERZ504575 | MGnify/ENA primary metagenome ERZ504575 (study PRJEB26092, sample SAMD00036297) | human gut metagenome | host: Homo sapiens | study: EMG produced TPA metagenomics assembly of... | reverse complement strand
TTTGGTTATCAGTATGGGGCAGACGATACAATAGAAATTTATATGAATGAAAAGTGGTTCGTCTTTGAATACAGAGAAGAATCTGAATGGGAGAATAAACGATAGATAAGTCGAATTAAATTCAAAAGGCTGTCTCAATAAAGGGATAGCCTTTTTCCGGGTCATCCGCACAACAGTGGAAGCCGCCCGGCACATTCTGTGCATAGCGTTCCAGCCACAGACGCTTTTCTTTTATTGTCGCACTTGTTTCCATTTTGTTTTCCCTGCCTCTTTCTCTGCGCACCGCAGCACGCAGTCCCCCCTGTTACCGCAATTTCAAACTTCACCTTCCTGTACACCCTGCTTTTGGGCGTAAATGTAGCAGTATGATTTTATCATCAAAACCGCCTAGTTGCAAGCATTTTTTGCCAACAGAACGGCAAGTAAGGCGCATTAGAAAAAGTTATAAGGGCAGCGGCTCGCCCGGGAGCCCCTTGGGGAAGGTGGCTTGACGCGAAGCGGCAAGACGGAAGGGGCGAGCCCAATGAAATCATTCCGCGCAGCAAAAAAAGCCGCCGCACAAAAAGTGCAGCGGCTTTGCGGGGCGTCACCTCACAGCCAGCGCTCTGCGATGATCCACCACATACCGGCAGATTGATCCGACCCAGCAGATGCTCCAATACGATCAGCATGGTATTCTCCTTTCAGACCGTCCGTTTCAGCCGAACAGCCCCTTCAGTAAAAACAGAAGCAGCTCAGTCAAGCTGCCGCCGCCCAAAAGGCCGAGCAGCGGCCCAAGGCCTTGAAACATGGAAGGTTTGCTCCTTTCGTTTCATTCCGTCCCGACTGCTGCCGGGTGCCGGTCTGCCTTATATACGAACCAGTCCGCCGCAGGATTGCAAATGCTGTGGTGGTAAATATTGGGAGTATCGCAGCTGCCGTCTGCCTTTACGACCCCTTCCCGTGAAAAAGTTGCTCAGAAACGCCCGCAGGCGTTTCTGAGCAACAAATCAAAAATACTATTTCCGCTGAAAATGCCCAAAGCAGCGCGGAGGGCATTCCAAATCGTCTTACTTAAAATGCTTCCATGCCGGGGTAGACGGCGCTTTCGCCCAGCTGCTCCTCAATGCGCAGCAGCTGGTTGTACTTTGCCACACGTTCGGTGCGGCTGGGCGCGCCGGTCTTGATCTGGCAGGTGTTCAGCGCCACAGCCAAGTCCGCAATGGTGGTGTCCTCGGTCTCTCCGGAGCGGTGAGAGCTGATGGCGTTGTAACCGGCCTTGTGCGCCATTTTGATGGCTTCCAAGGTCTCGGAGACAGAGCCGATCTGGTTCAGCTTGATCAGGATAGCGTTGCCCGCACCAGCTGGATGCCTTTGCCAGACGCTCGGTGTTGGTCACGAACAGGTCGTCGCCCACCAGCTGCACCTTGCCGCCCAGCTCGCGGGTCATCTGCTGCCAGCCCTCCCAGTCCTCTTCGTCCAGACCGTCCTCGATGGAGATGATGGGGTACTTCTCCACCAGGCTCTTCCAGTGTGCGATCAGCTCGCTGGAGGTGAACTCGGTGCCGGCCTTGGGCAGCTTGTAGAAGCCCTTGCCTTGGGGCTCTTCCACTCGGAGGACGCGGCATCCATAGCCAGCATGAAGTCCTTGCCGGGCACGTAACCGGCCTTTTCGATGGCGGCCAGAATGGTCTCAATGGTCTCCTCGTCGCTGGACAGGTTGGGGGCAAAGCCGCCTCATCGCCCACGGAGGTAGCCAGCCCCTTGGCCTTCAGGATGGAAGCCAGGGCATGGAACACCTCAGCGCACCAGCGCAAAGCTTCCTTGAAGGAGGCGCGCCCACGGGCATGATCATGAACTCCTGCGTATCCACCGTGTTGGTGGCGTGTGCGCCGCCGTTCAGAATGTTCATCATGGGCACGGGCAGGCGGTTGCCGTTCACACCGCCCAGAAAGCGGTACAGCGGCATATCCAGAGAAGCAGCGGCTGCACGGCAGGCGGCAATGGACACGGCCAGAATGGCGTTTGCGCCCAGATTGGATTTATCTTTGGTGCCGTCGGCCTTGATCATGGCAGCGTCGATGGCGTAGATGTCGGAGGCATCCATGCCCACAACAGCATCAGCAATGACGGTGTTGATGTTCTCAACAGCCTTGGTCACACCCTTGCCCAGATAGCGGCCCTTGTCGCCGTCCCGCAGCTCCAGAGCTTCAAACTCACCGGTGGATGCGCCGGAAGGTGCGCAGCCGCGTGCCACAGTGCCGTCGGCCAGAGTGATCTCCGCTTCCACGGTGGGGTTGCCGCGGGAGTCCAGAATTTCGCGGCCAACGACAGATTCAATTTCCAGATCGTTCATCTTGAAAACCTCCTGAATATCATTTCCATCCCTGTGCTGCCCGGGGCGGGCAGACGGGTGACGGCCAATTATGATAGTTATGTCTAACTAACCAATAGTATCCTACCACGCTTTCCGGCCCGGTGCAAGAGCCGATGCGCATGTTTGTGGATGTAAACTTTTTAAGGAGCAAAAAACGGCAGCTGATGGAGCAGAACATTCCGGCAAAGCAGGAAACAGCTGGTCTTTACAGTCTGCCCACTGGCAGCAGCGGGGATGCATCATACTTATCATATTAATTTCATATGGCAGATATACTAAAATTTTTCTTTACTTTTTGTCAGGGCGACTCTATACTGTTTTGGTTCTAATATGTTTTTTATGGTAGATAGAGGAGGATTTTCTATATGAATAAGGATCTGACGGTCGGCAAGCCGTCACAGGTTTTGTGGCAGTTCTGCCTGCATGTTCGGCAGCATCATCTTCCAGCAGCTGTACAACATTGCCGACAGCCTTGTTGCAGGAAAGTTCATCGGCGAGAATGCACTGGCTGCTGTGGGCAACAGCTACGAGATCACCCTGATCTTCATTGCATTTGCCTTTGGCTGCAACATTGGCTGCTCGGTCATCGTGTCCCGCTACTTTGGCGCAAAGGACTACGATGAGATGAAGACTTCGGTCTACACTTCCCTGATCGGCTCTGCCGTGCTGTGCGCCGTGCTGATGCTGATCGGCCTTGTGGCTGCCACAGCCTGCTGGAGCTCATCAACACCCCGGAGGAGATCCTTGCGGATTCTTCGCTGTATCTGGATATCTACGTGCTGGGCCTGCCCTTCATGTTCTTCTACAACATCGCCACCGGCATCTTCTCCGCTCTGGGCGACAGCAAAACGCCCTTCTATTTTCTGGCAGTCTCGTCCCTGTCCAACATCGGCGTGGACATCCTGTTCGTGGCCGGTTTCAAGATGGGCGTAGCCGGTGTGGCATGGGCACCTTCCTGTGCCAGGGCGTGAGCTGCGTGCTGGCCATGGTGGTGGTGTTCCGCCGCATCGGTGCCTTCAAGTCCACCCACAAGGTGGTGCTCTTCTCCTGGAACATGCTGGGCAAGGTAGCCATGGTCGCCATCCCCAGCATCCTGCAGCAGAGCTTCGTCTCTGTGGGCAACATCATCCTGCAGAGCGTCATCAACACCTTTGGTGCCAGCGTCATTGCAGGCTACTCTGCAGCCGTCAAGCTGAACAACATGGTCATCACTTCCTTCACCACGCTGGGCAACGGCATCTCCAACTACACCTCCCAGAACATGGGCGCGGGCAAGATGGACCGTGTGCACAAGGGCTTTGGCGCAGGCCGCAATCTGGTGTGGATCATCTGCGTGCCATCGTGCTCCTGTACTTCTTCTTCGGCCGCTTCCTACTGCTGCTGTTCATGAATGACCCGCAGGGTCCGGCCATCGACACCGGTATGCTGTTCCTGCGCATCCTGTCTCCCTTCTATTTTGTGGTGTCGCTCAAGCTGGTCACTGACGGCATCCTGCGCGGCTGCGGCATGATGGTGCGCTTTATGATCGCCACCTTCTCCGACCTGATCCTGCGCGTGGGCATCGCCATTGTGCTGAGCAGCACTGCTCTGGGCAGCACGGGCATCTGGATGGCATGGCCCGTGGGCTGGTGCATCGGCACCGGCCTGTCGCTGGTGTTCTACTTCACCGCCATCCGCAAGGTCCTTGCAGAGTCTCCGGCCAAAGCGGAAGCAGAGGGCAAAGCTGCGAGCACGTGCAGAGGCCGAGTTCGCCGCAGATGCCGAAATGGAGACCCTGTAACCCTTTTGCCACTTGTGAATTGTGTTCACCTGACACACAAACAAAATGAAGCAATTGAAATAGTGCACAAAACAGACCCACTGTTTTTGGCTATTTTGGCAACAAAATCCACAAAATGCCCCTGAAAGTATGGACGGTTTGTGAATTGCGGATTTTGGCTCACAGGTCTATAATATTGATAACGAAGCAAGGTCGCTTTGAGGGAAAGAGGGCCTTGCTTCCGTTTTTATACTGAAGCACGAATGCTCCTAAGGAGGATATTCACTATGAAAAAGATGATTTCTCGTCGTAATTTCCTGGCCGCTGCAGGTGTTGTTGCTGCAGCCGGCGTTCTGACTGCATGCGGCGGTTCTTCCAACAGCACTGCTGCTTCCGCCTCTACCGCAGCTTCTGGTGCCGCTGCTTCCGGCGACACCATCAAGGTGGGCGTTCTTGGACCTCTGACCGGTGATGTTTCCGTTTACGGTCAGGCCGTTGTCAACGGCGCTACCCTGTACCTGAAGCAGGTCAACGAAAAGGGCGGCATCAACGGCAAGCAGCTGGAGATCATCGCCATGGATGAGCAGGGCGATGCAACTCAGGCTGTTACCTGCTTCACCAAGATGTGCGATCAGGCATCACCGCTCTGGTGGGCGACGTTACCACCACCCCGACTCTGGCACTTGCTGCGAGAGCGCAGACTACAACATGCCCATGGTCACCGCTTCCGCTACCGCTGAGGCTGTCACCTACGATGCCGAGACCGACACCGTGAACGAGAATGTGTTCCGCGCAACCTTCACCGACCCGTTCCAGGGCATCAAGATGGCTGACTATGCTTACCAGCGGTTGGGCTACACCAAGGCAGCCGTCATCTTCCAGAAGGGCGCTGACTACAACGAAGGTCTGGCAGAGAACTTCGTCAACGAGTTCGAGAGCCTGGGCGGCACCATCGTCGATCAGGAGACCTACTCTGAGGGCGATGTGGACTACAAGACCCAGCTGACCACCATTCTGGGCAAGGCTCCCGAAGTGGTGTTCTGCCCCAACTACTATCAGGAAGTCGGTCAGATCCTGGCTCAGGCTGAGAGCATCGGTCTGGCAGTTCCCTTCCTGGGCGGCGACGGCTGGGATGGTCTGGAAGGCTACGCAACGGCCGACCAGCTGAAGGACGCCTACTTCTGCGCAAACTACGCAAAGGGCTCCAACCCCGACTTGAGAACGCATACAAGGCTGAGTACGGTGAGGAGTACCCCAACGGCTTCGCTCCTCTGGGCTACGATGCTGCCATGACCGTTGTCTACGGCATTCAGGCTGCTGAGGATGCCGGCCTGACCGCCGGTGATGACGACTATAAGCAGGCCGTCATCGATGCTATCGCAGGCGGCACCATTGATGGCATCACCGGCACCTTCACCTTTGATGAGCACCACAACCCCGTCAAGCAGACCGCTATCCTGTGCTTCGACGGTGCAACCCCCGTTCTGAAGGAAATGTTCTGATCTGCTTTGATCCTGCGCACCGGTGTGCAGCATGAAGGCAGTACTCAGAAATAAATGACCCATTGCGGAGACCGCCGGAACAGGTTTTGCTCGGCTGTCTCCGCTTTTTTTGGTAAAAAAGTGCATCCCAAAAGGCGGGTCCTCCGCCGCAAAGAAAGGAAGTATCAGTCCATGACAGTGTTTTTTAGCCAGCTGATCAACGGCCTGTCCCTTGGCAGCATCTATGCACTGATCGCACTGGGTTACAGCATGGTGTACGGCATCATCCTGCTGCTGAACTTTGCCCATGGCGATGTCATTATGGTTGGTGCATACATGTCCTGGTTCGTGATGAATCAGCTGGGCCTTGGCCCGGTCACTGCTGTGTGCGCCACCATCATCACCTGCACGCTGCTGGGCGTTGTGATCGAGAAGATCGCCTACACCCCGCTGCGCAACGCACCCCGTATCTCCCTGCTGATTACGGCAATCGGCGTGTCCTTCTTCCTGGAGTACACTGCAGAGCTGATCCTTGGTTCCGGTGCAAAGGTCATTCCGGCCTACTACACCAACCAGACCTTCCACATCGGCTCTGTGCCGCTGGGCCTCACCTCTGTCATCACCCTGCTGGTCACGGTGCTGTCCATGCTGGTGCTCACCTTCCTTGTGCAGAAGACCAAGCTCGGCAAGGCCATGCGTGCCGTGTCTGAGGATATGGACGCTGCCCGCCTGATGGGCATTAACGTCAACAGCACCATTTCCTTTACCTTTGCGGTGGGCTCCGCACTGGCCGGTATCGGCTCGGTGCTGTACTGCTGCAGCTACCCGCAGGCGACCCCCACCATGGGCTCCATGCTGGGCCTGAAGGCCTTCGTTGCAGCCGTTCTGGGCGGCATCGGCTCCATTCCCGGTGCATGATCGGCGGCATCGCCATCGGCCTGTGCGAGTGCTTTGTTTCCGCCATCGGCCTTTCCGCATGGAAGGATGCCGTCACGTTTGCGATCCTGATCATCGTGCTGCTGGTCAAGCCCACCGGCTTCCTTGGCCGCAAGGTTCAGGAAAAGGTGTAAGGAGGGCATGAAGATGAATACCAAACGCAAAACGCTCAAAATGCCCGTGCGCTACCTGATGAACGCCGTGCTGGTGGCTCTGCTGTTCGTGGGCCTGTCCTTCCTCACCCAGAACGTGCTGTCCACCTACCAGAACAAGGTGCTTCTCACCGTGGGCATCAACATCATTCTGGCTGTCTCGCTGAACGTTGCCACCGGTTATCTGGGCCAGCTGCCGCTGGGCCATGCCGGTTTCATGGCCGTGGTGCTTACACCTGTGCCCTGTTCACGAAATACAGCAATCTGCCCTCCGGTGTCGCTTTTGTCGTGGGTCTGGTGCTGGCCTGCATCGTGGCGGGCCTGTTCGGCGTGCTGATCGGCATTCCTGCTCTGCGCCTGACCGGTGATTATCTGGCCATCCTGACGCTGGGCTTTGGCGAGATCATCCGCATCACCCTGAACAACATCGATGATGTGCTGGCTTCAAGCTGTTCTACGGTGCCAAGGGCCTGAAGAACATCCCCAAGTATTCCAACTTCGCCAATGTGTTCATCTGTGTGGTCATTACCTGCTTTGCCATCCACGCCATGATGAAGAGCCGCCATGGCCGTGCCGTGCTGGCCATCCGCGATAACGAGATCGCTGCCGAGAGCTGCGGCATCCAGACTACTTATTATAAGGTCATGGCCTTTGCATTCTCTGCCGCCTTTGCCGGTCTGGCCGGCGGCCTGTACGCCTGCTATCTGGGCGTTCTGGACCCCTCCACCTTCGGCTTCATGAAGTCCATCGAATTCTGGTCATGGTGGTTCTGGGCGGCATGGGCTCCATGCTGGGCTCTATCCTGTCCGCGACCGTGCTTACCATCCTGCCCGAGGCGACCCGCAGCTTTGACAGCTACCGCATGGTAGTCTACTCGCTGGTGCTGGTCCTCATGATGATCTTCCGTCCGGGCGGCCTGCTTGGCAGCTACGACTTCTCCATGAGCCGCATTGTGGAAAAGATCATGAACGGCGAACTGTTCCAGAAGAAAGCAAAGGAGGGCAAAGACCATGAGTGAATACCAGACTAAGCTGCACAGTGTGCCCTCCGGCGGCTTTTTGACCGACCGCGACATGGACAAAAAGCCCATTCTGGACGTGCGTGAGCTGGGCATCGACTTCGGTGGTCTGACCGCCGTGGATGGCTTCAACCTGATGATCGGCCGCAACGAGATCACCGGTCTGATCGGCCCCAACGGTGCCGGTAAGACCACCGTGTTCAACCTGCTGACCAATGTCTACCAGCCACCCGCGGCTCCATCCTGATCGATGGTATGCCCACCGCCGGCAAAAAGACCTATCAGGTCAACCGCATGGGCGTGGCCCGTACTTCCAGAACATCCGCCTGTTCAAGGAACTGAGCGTGATCGATAACATCAAGGTGGGCCTGCACGAGTCCATGAAGTACAATCTGGCCTCCTCCCTGATCCGCCTGCCCAACTACTGGAAGGAAGAGAAGAAGTGCACCGAGCGTGCTCTGGAGCTGCTGGATATCTTCCACATGGCAGACCTCGCCAATGTGCAGGCAGGCAGCCTGCCCTACGGCGCACAGCGCCGTCTGGAGATCATGCGTGCACTGGCCACCAGCCCGAAGCTGCTGCTGCTGGACGAGCCTGCTGCCGGTATGAATCCCTCCGAGACTGCAGAGCTGACCGAGACCATCCGCCGCATCCGCGACGAGTTCAACATCGCCGTGCTGCTGATCGAGCATGATATGAGCCTGGTCATGGGCATCTGCGAGGCATTGCCGTGCTGAACTTCGGCCGCATCATCGCCAAGGGCACGCCGGATGAGATCCGCAACAACCCGCAGGTCATCGAAGCCTATCTGGGCAAGAAGGAGGCTAAGCCATGGCTGATACGTTACTGAAAGTTGATAACATCAACGTCTATTACGGCAACATCCACGCCGTCAAGGACATCTCCTTCGAGGTGAATCAGGCGAGATCGTCACCCTGATCGGTGCCAACGGTGCTGGCAAATCCACCACTCTGAAGACCATTTCCGGCCTGCTGAAGCCCAAGACCGGCGACATCCTGTACAAGGGCAGCAGCATCAAGGGCATGCGCGCCCACAAGATTGTGGAAGCAGGCCTTGCCCATGTGCCGGAAGGCCGTCATGTGTTCCTGCACATGACCGTGGAAGAAAATCTGGACATGGGTGCATACACCCAGCCTGCTTCCACCATTGCACCCAACAAGGAAAAGGTGTTTGAGCTGTTCCCCCGCCTGAAGGAGCGCCGCAAGCAGCTGGCCGGTACCATGTCCGGCGGCGAGCAGCAGATGCTGGCTATGGGCCGTGCACTGATGAGCAACGCTTCCATGCTGATGCTGGACGAGCCTTCCATGGGTCTTTCGCCGCTGCTGGTGCAGGAGATCTTCGACATCATCCAGAACGTGCACAAGGAAGGCATGACCATCCTGCTGGTGGAGCAGAACGCACAGATGGCTCTTTCCGTGGCAGACCGTGCTACGTCCTTGAGACGGGCCGTGTGGTCATGGAGGGCACCGGTGCTGAACTGCTGACCAACGAGCGCGTGCGCAGCGCATATCTGGGCGGCTAAGCAAAAAATCGTATAAAAAAAGGGGCTGTTGCACATGCAACAGCCCCTTTTTTGCAGTATTTGTTATGCCAGCAGAGACATGATATTTGCGGTGATCAGGCCGCCTGCCGTGCCAATGACGTAGCCCATCAGAGCCATCAGAACGCCAACAGGCACCAGAGCGCCGCTGTAGGCACCAGCCAGAATGGGAGCGGATGCGGAACCGCCGATGTTTGCCAGAGATGCAACACCGCAGGTGAACATATCCAGATGGAAGATCTTTGCCAGCAGCACCAGAATGATGCCGTGGATGGCCAGGATCATAAAGCCTGCCAGGATCCATGCGGGTGCATCGGTCAGCTCCAGGAAGCTTGCGCGGGAGGCAAGCAGAGCCACCACAGAGTACAGCAGCAGGTTGGACAGCTCGGTGCTGCCTGCCATGCGGCCCACGGGGGTGACAGCGCCGATCAGCCGGACAGCGTGATGAGCAGGACGGTCCAGGTGGCCTTGTCCAGGAAGGGCATTGCGCCGTTCAGGGCTGCGCCGATGTCCTGACCGAAGGCGGAGATCACCAGAGCCAGACCCAGCAGGAAGATCAGGTTGACAAAGCTGGCCTTGTCCTCGTTGCCCTTTGCGTCCTCTTCCAGACGGCGGGACACTTCGTCCAGCGTGGTGGTGTCGGCCTTGACCCACTTGTTGAACTTGGGAGCCAGATTGATGGCCCACAGCAGGAACATGACCCAGATGGAGTAGTCGATGGAGTCCACCACCAGTGCGTAGGCCATGTCAGCTTCGCCGATGTCCAGCGCAGCCTGCACGGCGATCATGTTGCCGGAGCGCCCATCCAGCTGCCGCACAGAGCGCCCAGCGCCTTCCATGCTTCGGAGCCAAGGGGCCCCTTCATGATGGCGAAGGTGGCAATGAAGGCCAACGAGATGGAGACGGAAGCGGCAAAGAAGCCGCCCAGCATCTTGGACCCAGCTTGATGATCTTGCGGATGTCGC
>ENA-OQCS01001840-OQCS01001840.1-human-gut-metagenome-genome-assembly--contig:-NODE-1840-length-10238-cov-1.668183_pt1 | contig 10238 bp, 15 predicted proteins | sample MGYA00242757_ERZ504575 | MGnify/ENA primary metagenome ERZ504575 (study PRJEB26092, sample SAMD00036297) | human gut metagenome | host: Homo sapiens | study: EMG produced TPA metagenomics assembly of... | reverse complement strand
CGTGCCTTTACTTCCGGGTCGCGGATGAACAGGCGTTCATAGTCCTTCTCACTGCATTTGCCGCTTACCGGGACAGGCGACAGTATTTCCACACTCGCCTGCACTTGGGTAAACATACCTCCGCAGTTTTGTACCGTTCCGGTAACAGGATCCACCACGCCGCTTACGGTTTCAATACGTCCTTTCGCCTTGTACAGGCTGCCGTCGTTGAGTTGCAGGCCCACTTCCGGCATCCCGGCTATCATGCTGTCAATCGAGCCATAGCGAGCCAAATATCGCCGTAGCATATTCTCCGAAATGGAGAAATAGGCATACATCTCCGCCATTGTCGGACACGACCGTGAAAGCTGTGCCATATTGGGACCGACAAGCGCACCGATGCGATAGGGCAATGTGCCTACTACTCCGTTGCTCGGGCTTTTGATTTCCGTATAGGAGAGATTGTTGCGTGCATCCGATTCTTGTGCCTTTGCCTGTTCGAGTTCAGCACACGCCACTGCCAGTTGGTTCCGGGCGAGAGAAAGCTCGTAGTCGGATATGACCTTCTCGTCAAACAATGCCTGCTTGCCCCGCAGCTCGATTCTTGCCGTTTCCACTTTTGCCTGTGCCGCGCTGACATTGGCCTGCGCCGTGCGTAATGCCGCCCGATAGGGCACTTGGTCAATTACAGCCAATACTTGACCGGTCTTCACCCGTTCACCCTCTTTCACTTTCAGACGGATAATGCGCCCGGATATTTGCGGCAGGATGTCCACTCCTGCCGTCCGCGTATGGCGGCGGAATAGGACTCGGAGATTTCCACCGGACTTGCCGCGACCTTTATGACCCGATAACTCTGCACCGCATCCTGCTTGCCGTCCGCCTGCCTGCATCCGGTCGGCAGGAACAGCATGAGAGCAAATGCGGCGAAATTCGTGATAATGAATTGCTTGTTCATATTTTCTTCTTGTTTTGTATTAATTCATAATAGGTTTGGTGTGTCACCACTGACGGATGGTATTCCACTCTTTTTCGAGAATGGCATAAACACAGGTATCTTCATATTTTGGGGAGCCGTCAGGATTGTTTACGAATGTCACAAACTCTTTGAAACATCCTTCGCGGCGCATACCAAGACGTTCGCATAAGCGTTTGGAGCGGATATTGTCATCTTCCACAAATCCATAGATACGCCGTGCGCCCGCCTCTCGGAAAAGATAATCCAACAATCCGGCTGCCGCTTCACAAGCGAATCCTTTGCCTTCAAAACGTTTGTTGAAATGCCACCCCACATTATAAGTGTCTTCATTCTCACGCAAAGCGAACACGTCACCGATAATAAAGTCATCTTTTTTCAGACTCACCGCATAGCGCAGCATGTCTTTCGGGGAATACTGCATATATGCCATGCCGCCTCTCTGGAACAAAGGCGGTCTCCGGCAAAGCAATTCACACGCGGATGGGAAAGATACTCCAACAACCCTTCGGCATCCTTCTGTTTGAAATTTCGAATGATAATTCGTTCGGTTTCGATATATATTTCCTTGTAATAATAAAATGGTATGAGTACGCCCAAAGTAGCGAAGGCAAGCATGGCATAGAGATACTGGTGGAACCAGATGAAGGTCATCCCGTAGAACAGGAAGGCAATGCTGCACAGCCCAGAGGCCAGTCCGTCGATGCCGTCGATGAGGTTGATGGCATTGATGATGAAAACCGTAACGAAAACGGTGAGAGGGATGCTAATCCACGACGGCATGGAATGGATGAACAGCATTCCGTGAAGGTCGGACAGTTCCACTCCGCCAGCCACCAGCATGATGCCGCAGACTATCTGGATAAAGAACTTGGCACGGTAGCGCACACCGATAAGGTCATCGGCAATGCGACAAGGTACAACATGATGATGGCGCAGAAGGCGTATGCCAATGGCAACGCTTCTGCGCCTATTTCCTTAAGCAGCTCATCATGTCCGGTTGAGACATTGACCGCCAAAAGCAGGACAAAGGAGAAGAACACCTACGGGCTTGAAGGCCATACCGCCAAGGCGAGGCACTACACACTGATGTATCTTCCGCTCGTCCGGCTCGTCGAACAGTCGCCTGCGGAAGGCGATGAGCAGAATCTGCGGTATCACGATTCCTGCGAAAAACACGCACAGGAAGAATACCGACAGGATGTTGACAATCCAAATTAAACTCATTCTCTATCTAACTTTAATAGGCCGTTTGTGTCGGTCTGTCCTGTACTAATCCTCTGTATCAATCAATTCGGGGGGGGGGGGGTAATTCGTGTTTCCATAATCTCAGTCTATGATTTGAATATATTCCGGCTTCACCTCAGCTGAAACCGCCAGTAGGTCGGGAATAATGACGACAAGCTGCCGACCTCTCTTTTTGCCACTTTTATGAAGTAGCCCTCCACCTGGTCGAACGGTCCGCCATGTACCCTTACTCTTTTACCTTTTTCAATGTTGATTTTATCTTTTTCCTTGTTGATTTCGCTGATTTTGTAGAAGTGTACCTCTTCATCTGCCTGCTTGCACACCTTGATGAAGTTGGTCATGTCTTCATCAGGTACAGTCAGATAGACAAGTTCTCCGCCACTTTTCCATGTGACAAACTGTAGGTCGTAATAATAATTGTGTTTGAAATCAACAATCTTCTGATGACTTGCATGCACAAACACCAGACTATGGATGACGGGTACCATGAAAAAGACTTTCTTGCCCTTGACAGTGCGAAGGACTTTCTGCTTGGGTATGAAATACTCTAAGCCATACGTTTCATTAGAGAGCCGATCTTCGGCAGTATTCTCGTTCTTGTAGGCCCGCATGACATACCACAGTATCTTATCCTTGTCCAATACATTCACCATACTGTTTTGACATGTGTTTTTTGAGAAAAGAACGTACTCATGGTTCATCCCGATATGCGTATCGGTCTGTATATCAGCAACTTTCTATGTGTTTCAACTACAATAGTCATCTATTCTCATCTTTCTGAGTCCACCCCCTGCAAAGCCCCTCTTTACGACATAAAAATTCGGTCGGAAAAGGTATGCAAAAGATGTTTCTCTCTTTAAGAGAAATATCGTTTTGCTAAACAGTTGATATTGAGGTATCATTTTATCGTAAAAGACATATTTGCTCAACAATTGCTTGACGGAAATCAACAAATTTTAGCATTTTTGTAAAAAAGTCGCTATATAATTTGGTGAATTGGAGTTATTTTCATATTTTTGCATCCCGAAGAGTTCTCTTAAAGAGAGAAACACCTTTTTGCTCAACAATCCCCGACTTTTTTATTATAGTTGCGGTATCACACCGCAATACAATAGTTATAAATATTGAAATAAAGGTGCAGTGAGACGCTGCACCTCCTAAAGAGAATTGATGATGAGATTGTTGGCGTTGTCAACGACAGAGGTGTCCAATGAGGAGAGGTATATCTGTGTGGTTTTCTCGGAGTCATGCCCCAATGCCTCGCTGATAGTAGATACGGGCACGTTCTTGCTCTTGGCTATGCTTGCCCAGGAGTGGCGGGCTACGTAGGTGGTCAGGGGTACGGACAGGCCTATCATTCTCCGATTTTCTTCAACTGCTTGGTGATACGGCTATAGGCATTCTTGTACTGTCTCCAGAATATGGCTCCCTCTCCTTTTGCTATAGGGAGCAGGTAGGGAGAATCATCTGTTTTGTACTTCGCCACTATCTCCTGCATGGCAGGTTCCCATTTGATGTGCAACTGTTGTGAGGTCTTCTGACGGCGGTAAATGAGCGTACTGCCATGCAGATTGCTTGGTGTAAGTTGTGCCATATCGATGAACGACATCCCACGGGTATAGAAACTGAACAGGAACATATCCCTTGCAAGCTCCAAACGGGGTTCAGACTCAAGTCCAGCTCTTTCAGTTGCTTGATGATTTCCAAGGGGAGTGCCCGCTTGACGGTCTTGTCGATGCCGGTATATACATGCTTGAACGGTGAGGAAGAGATGACCAGTCCGTCATCTACGGCATGATTGTAGATGGTGCGCAGGTTGCGGATGTAGAAAGAGGTGGTGTTGCGGCACAGTCCGCTGTCTTTCAGCCACTGTTCATAGCCTTGTATCGTTGTCCCATCGACTTCCTCCAATGGCACATCGCCTCCTTTCAGGTAACGCTGGAGGCTGTTGAGGGTGGTTTTGTACCTTGCTACCATCCGCTTCTTGCCGATGCGTCTCAGTTTTTCGTTCAACTCCAGCGTATAGCCGATAATGCCATGTAATTCTTTTCCCTCATGGAAGTTGTCAACGACGGTGTCTGCTGTATATGACTGCCCTTCCTTGTCCAACCGTGCAATGACCAACAGCAGTTTCTTCCTGTCAGCATCCAATGTATCTTTCAAGGAAAGAAGATAGGCTTGACGTTGTGGAGTGACGGAAGTTGGCAAAATGATGTTTGAATGGTCCGCATCCCACTCTGAGGAATAGATTCTGTACTCTGTATGGATCTGACGTGCCACACGATTGTGTATCACCTGATAATACAGGCGACCCTCTTTCTCTTGAACAGATGATGTTCTGAACTTTAATTTGATGGATGCCATAATGCTCTGACTTTAACATTGAAATTGCAATTATTACCTTTATATATAATATAAGTGACAGACAAACAGGTATAGGAGGGATGGTGCCTCACCGCTCGGCATACAACAGCTGATATTCCACCCACCTCCGTTTCCTAATGGATGCCACTGCTTTTCCCCTCCATTTGCAATAGCTCAGATAGAGTGGCAGGATGTCCCTGTCGCCACGTTCCAATCGGGTGAGCAGGGACGCTTTCGGGTATCGTCCATTGCCTAACAACTTGGCTGGTCCAATCTGGTACGAGAGGGTGGCAAGCAGATAAGCATCCCTGCCATAACGGGCATATAGGCGCAGGTGCCGGAGGAGGTCTGTCCGTAACAGCAAATCTGCACGCTGACGTGTCAGTGTTTTCGGGAAACGCTCTCCCTTCTGTAGCTGGTGACCATAGCCCACATAGCCCGGTGTGGTCTTTGGGTCGTGCCAACTCGAAGTGTTTGGTAATGGCTACCATCCGTTCAAACAGTGCCCTGTCAATGGTTTGGCTTTGACAGGCACGCTACAGATGGCCAACATGCTCAATAGTACGATGATGTATCTTCTCATTACATTATTTTATATAGGAGGTGCGATGTCTCACCGCACTCTAATCAATATCACTACATCATAGTGCGGAACTGCTGAATCTCTTTAATCATGGCTTTCACGTCCTCCCCAACCTGAACGAAGTCTTGTAGAGGATGCGCTCTCGCTCTTCTTTCGACTTGAACTTATAGAACTTAGGGAGAGGGACATACTCCGATTCCTCCTTCTTTATTTCCGTCATATCGAAGTCGGTCTTGCAGTAGAACTTGGATGTCTTGAACTCCTCGCTCTCCTGGATGTTCATGCTTCCGTTCATCCCGGTCTTGGTGACTACGAAGTCACGGGCGGTCTGTCCACATATCCAACCTGTGGGCATATCGGAGATTTTGCTTGCAGGCACCAGGCTGTCCATATTCTCATTGAGGTTGATGGAGGTCTTGTCACGGTCGATGGTCACGCCCTTTTTGAGTTGCACTACTTTACCGAAGATGTCACTCGACAGCCATTCGAGGGTTTCCTTGGCTCTTGCCGAACCGCTCACCACATTGCCCACGGTGGTGATGATTTTCTGCATACCCACCTTGCCATAATCGGCTTCCAACTGCGGAAGTTCCTGAAAGCCAAGTGCCACGCTCACCTTGTTGCTTCGGGCTGTGCCTATCAGTCGGTCTATCTTGTGGAAATACAAGGTCGGCAACTCATCGACGATGATGCTGACAGGAACGTTCTTGCCCTGTCCTGTATTCACCCTCGTTACAAGGCGGTTGAGAATCAAGGCATTCAGTGCACCGATGATGCTCTCCATCTCGGGGTCGTTGGCAATGAGCAGATAACTTGGATTCTTCGGGTCACTGACCTTCAGGTCGAAGTCATCGCCGTCCTTGTGGAATATCCAGTAAGATTCCTTGGTGGCGAGACGGGAGGTATAGACACGTAGCGTGCCAATCATACCTTCCAACTGCTCCATGGCTTTGTTGGCAAAGGCAGTCTGGAACGGGCCAAGCAAGGGGGCTACCTCGTTGTCGGTCTGAAGTACCTCGAAGATGGTCTGATAACTCTCATTGAGGAACGATAGGATATGTGGCATGTCGCTGTACTTGCCCAACCAATAAGCGGGCTGCACCTCCGCGCCCGAATGGTCGAACACCCGTCCTGTGGGTATCAGCCTTTTCGTCTTTGGGTCTTCACGCCGCTCGGCAATCAGCATCTTTCCGTCCTTGTCGTAGGGCTCCTTGCCGTAGTTGCAGAAGAAATAGATGCAGGCGCAAGGAAGTTGACGGCAGAGGTCTGGAAGAACTGGTCGCTGCCACCGCCGCCTTCCTTCTTGCCTTTTTGCAGGGATTCAAGCAGGGTCTCGGCGGTCTCGCTCGCTGCGGCAAGGTTGTTGATGTACTTCAACTGGATGGGGTTCACACGGCGCGAATACTCCACATCCACAAAGTTGATGATGTTGAACTTCATGCCATGGGGCATCTTGCTGTCCTTGGCATTCTTGTTCTTCAAGTAATGATAGTAGAGTTTGGTGGCGAGAGTGGGAAACTTATAGTCGTACACCACCATGGCAAAGCCCTTCTCGCTGTGCTGCCTGATAAACGGCTCGATGATGGAGAAGGTCTTACCAGAACCAGGAGTACCCACAACCCATGTGCCACGGAACGGATTGACGATGTTCACCCATCCCTTGCGGAACTTGCCCTTGTAATAATAGCGCATAGGGATGTTCACGCTGTACTTGTTCTCCTGCAACTCCCTGCATTGCTCAAAGCTCTCATTCTCGAAGTTGAAGCGGTCTTTCAGCAGCCCTTCCTTCAGGAACTTAGAGATATTGTCGAGGGCGATATGCACCAATACGACACCGACGATGGAAGTGAGCATATAGAGCCAAGTGTTCAAACGGAGGTATAGAAACAGGGCATTATCGAATGACCGAACAGCCATACGGACTGCACAATCAGCAGCACTCCCGACAGCAGCGGATAGAGCACCTGCCTGCGAGCGTCAAACTCCAGATGCTTCTTGTTGCGCGTTCCCACACAGGTGATACATATCAGCAGGAACGTACCACCTTGCTATACACGAGGTTGCCGTCATGGTAAATCATCCACGCTTGATGCGAGTGTGGATATCCGTCACTACGCCGCCCAAGAAGTCCAACTGCTCCGGCTCCAGTGCGTAGGCGAAGAACTCCATCAGGATGGAGACATAAATCACCGCCTGAATATCTTGTAAAAACCCTGTAACTCTTTGCTTTCTTCCATTTACTTTACGATGATGTTGGGTGATAATGAGAAAAGATGAAGGATGCCACGGTGGACACCCTCCAATCCTCTTATGAGTTTTATTCGTAGCCGTTGATGGTCTTCTCAGACTCTACTGTCCACGGAGAAATAGTTGCAGATATGACCTCCAAGGTGTTGCGTACAGGCTTCAATGAATAGCTGTAGGAATGACCCGCTTTCCACGTGTCGTTTGTGAGGAATACGAAGTTCTCCCCATTGCTGAGTTGCAATGTCATGTCTGGCATAACCTGTGCAGGAACATAAAGCGTATATTCCATGTGGTCACTTTGTGGGTCGCCGAAATAATAGGTCGTCACCGACTCGTCACTGCATTCTACCTTTCCGGTCTTGATGTTGAAAGTACCGCTGTCAAAATAACCGACGAACGTGAGTAGGCTTCCTGCAAAATCATTGGTGGTGAAACCGTATTCTGGTGAGGTATAGACCTTGATGATGACACGCACCATCTGATGGGTGAAGTTCAATGTAAGGCTCGGATTGGCGTATGATGCCGCTCCACTGGCAAACAGAAAATCATTGACCTTCTGCTCACTCTGTACAGCTGCCTCCGGCACTTGGAACTCTATGAGGTCGTTGGTAGGATTTGCCGTATAGGATAGTAGGCATTGAAGGTGTGAGTGTCTGTGTCCGTGAAAAACACCTTGTTGGCTGACACAACTGATTCGTGCCGCCGCTTCGGGTGAACTTCATATTGTTGATCATCCCTGTGGAAGAGATGCCAATCATATCATTGAGTTCCCACTGGTTGTCAACGGCTCGTGTGGAAACGGCAGGTTGCAGCATCTCCAGATTGGTGAATACCTGAAGCTGCTTGGTTGATGTGCTGTCGGTCACGACCACAGAACCTCCGCCACCGCAGGTAAATCTCATTGACGATGTCTTGGTCACAGGACGTGAGGAGCATGGCTCCAAGTCCCAACATTAGAAACAAATTCTTTTTCATGCTTTTTCTTTTTTAATTGTTGTACTTTGATGATGATACGGGTGATACTCGATGTCTGTATATGGGCTAATCCATAATCGTGATGATGGGTCTCGCCTTATGCGGCTGCCACTTGGGAGTCTCCTGTATGGCACCGCTTCCCAGTGAGTAAAGCCATGCCTTGGCGGTCGCTTGTCCTTCTACCTCCGTTGAAGTCCAATACCAACAGTCATCATCCTCATCGGGGATAGGTGTGCCGCCGCATTTCAGGATGTATGGGTTGATGATGTCCTTGGCATGATAGAGCAGACGCATCTGTGCACACTGGGGATATAGGCACTTGCCCGTAACGCCACATGTCGAAGACACGCTCAGCCAAAGGCGACTTCACATCGGTCGTGCCATAAAGGGCAAAAGTGTTCTTGTTGCCGTCGTAGGCGGTGAGGTCACAGGATGTGTCCTGTTCCACACCGATACTGTCAGCAAAGGCTTCGGGAGCGATGTCCCACAGATAGACGGCATATCCGTTTCCCTCCATTTCTTCCCTCTGATTGACGTTGAACACCACTGCAATGGCTTGCTTGCACGATTGCTCGTAGGTTTCGTAGGGCATCACCTTGCCGTCAGTGGTCAAGATATGGGTGACCTTCATGGCTGTGTCGGGAAAGTCTGATGCTCGTCACAGGCAGTCAGCAACACCGTTGCCGCAACTGCCAAGATTGAAAACAGTTTCTTCATACGCATAGTCATTTTACAGGAAGTTTCACACCCAGGACAATACCCGTTCTGAACAGGTCTTCACCCTTGATCATCACATCGGTCTTCACCTGCCAGAAGAGCTTCCAGCCGTGTCTGAGTGTATAGTTTTGCTCATAGCCGAGGTGGATGCCACCCAAGAACCTGTCAGTATCGCTACCTGCCGATGCTCCTATGCGCATGTTGCCATGGTGGTTGCGTCCTCTTGCCACACAGGGCTTATAGCAAAGCCGAAACCATAACTGCGGTAGTTGTTCCAAAAACTCTCAGGACAGACATGACCGCACGATGCGCACTCGTTCCACTTGATATATCCGTTTGCAAAATACTCCCACGCATTGTGGTACTTCGTCTCATACTCGTAGGACAGCGTCACGTCCAGTCCTCGCTCATACAGGCATCCGAACCCCAAGGATATGCGGTCGCTATTCTGCTGCGCCATTGCCGGAGTCATGCTTGCCATAAAACAGATGACAACGAGTAAGGTATGCACAAGCCAATTCCTCACTCCTAATTCCTCATTCCTAATTCTCATTATTCCTCCTCCAACAGTATATGGTTAAACGAATCGGCAGACAGCACATCCTCATAGTCGATGCTGAGCGAGATGGTGCGTCCACTTATCTGTTTTTCCGACAGCTCGATGGTCAGCACCTTGTCGTTGGGGAAGGTCATCTTCTTCACCACAATCACGTTGCGATAGCCATACTTGAAGGTCTTCGCATCGTCCAACACAAGAGATGGGGTCAGTTCCACTATCTGCGCATTGGTAGCCTTGCTCTGCTTCTTGTCCGATAGTTTGATGCGCATCTCGTCGATGTCGAAGCGGATGTTGGTCTTGTTCTCCACGGAGAAGTCGATGAAGAAATATTCGCCCACGCTGTAGATGTTGTTCAGGCGCATTACCATGCGGTGCATCTTCGTCGCCACGTTGCGGTATTTGGCAGACGATGACCATATCTGACGTGCATACTTGGTCATGTCGGCAGTGGACAGGCTTACAGCGGGATTGTTGTAGGCATTGCGCTCCGAGCATTCTATTTCCTTATCGGTTACTGCCTCCTGCATCCTCGTGGTATAGAGCAGTGCATACTGCGTGCGGTAGCTTCCGTCACGATTGTCACTATCGCC
>ENA-OQCS01001839-OQCS01001839.1-human-gut-metagenome-genome-assembly--contig:-NODE-1839-length-10243-cov-2.217477_pt1 | contig 10243 bp, 14 predicted proteins | sample MGYA00242757_ERZ504575 | MGnify/ENA primary metagenome ERZ504575 (study PRJEB26092, sample SAMD00036297) | human gut metagenome | host: Homo sapiens | study: EMG produced TPA metagenomics assembly of... | reverse complement strand
AAGAGAGGAACTGGAAGATTTAAAAGAAGGATTGGAAAAATTGACACATTTTATCAGAGTAATGGAGGGAGTGAAACTACCGGATTTTTATCGGTTATTTTGATGCGATGAAAAATAATATTAATATCTTTTTTTATGCGGGATGTGAAGATATTGAAGATTTCTTCCCGATATTGGAAAGGGATTGGAAGGCATCGCATACAATGTTTATCGGTGTACAGAATTATGATTTGAGGAGGGAACATCCGGACATTGATCCGACGGTATGTTTGTATTTTGCAAGACTCCTTGCTGATGTGGGAAAATATTTTGAACGGGGCAATGTAGAATTTGCAAAAGAATATTAAATGTAGTTCGCTACTGTAAAAAAAGAAGTTCTTTGGAGATCCACAGAACTTTCTTTTGATATTATTTACTGTCTGCACTTAATAAAGCGAATTTATAAAAACGATTATAGTTTGGTCTGTTTTTGCTTCCGTGTGACGGAAAAAACAAGGAGAAGAAATGCAAATGCGACAGCCATCCATACGCCGAAGACGACGTTGCTTTGAGAACTGAATTTGTCATAGTAGCCTTTTAAGTAGATGATGACAACGATCCAAGGAAGAATATATGTCATATATTTACGGATAAATTGAGGAAATTTCAATCCGTTTCCTGCATTTGCCTCCTGAATGAAATTGTTCCATCCCCAACCGTTTTTGTGTGTACAAAACATAAGATATATAACGGAACCAAGAGGAAGGATATTGTTTGACACAAGGAAATCTTCTAAATCCATAATGTTCGACCCTGCTCCGAGCGGTTGTATCCCCGATAAAATATTGAAGCCGAGAATACAAGGAATACTTAATACAATAATAAGTACAATGTTGATGCCGACAGATTTTTTGCGGCTGAATCCAAAAAGATCGATCCCGAAGGAAACAATGTTTTCGAATACGCCGACGATCGTGGACAGGGCTGCAAAGAAAAGGAAGAGGAAAAACAGAGCCCCCCAAACTCGTCCTCCCGGCATCTGAGTGAAAATGTTCGGAAGAGTGATAAATACAAGTCTGGGACCTGCATCCGGCTGTACATTAAATGAAAAACATGCAGGAAATACAATTAAACCTGCAGTAAGAGCAACGCAAGTATCCAGTAGAAGGATGCTTAAAGATTCTCCGGTGAGAGAACGGGATTTATCTAAATAGCTTCCGAAGATTGCCATTCCGCCCATTCCGATGCTTAGTGTAAAGAAAGCTTGACTCATTGCTCCGAAAATAACGTTTCCGACCCCGTTTTCGAGTACTTTTCCGAAATCCGGAATGAGGTAAAATCTGAGTCCTTCTGCTGCACCCGGAAGAGTAACTGACCTTATGGCAAGTACGACCATGATTGCCAAAAGGCAGAGCATAGTTATCTTCATGATCTTTTCGACACCTTTTTGAAGACCGATGCTACAGATCCAAAAAGCAAGTAAAATTACAAGTATAGTCCAAAAAGTCAGTGTGACAGGAGATTCCAGCATGGAATCATATTTTGCGGAAACTACTGTGGAATCAATGCCTGCAAACTCTCCTTTTGCCATCCGGAAGCAGTAATAAAGCATCCATCCGCCGACCATGGAATAAAACATAACAAGGAGATAGTTTCCGGCGATTGCAAACCATCTTGTAAAATGCCAACGCGTTCCTTTCGGTTCCAGTACGTTATAAGATGTGGCGATGCTTTTCTGGCTTGCGCGTCCTACACTGAATTCACATACGATGATCGGTAATCCGAGTATCACAAGGAACAGCAGGTAGATTAAAATGAATGCGGCTCCTCCGTATTGTCCGGCCATATAGGGAAATTTCCATACATTGCCCAGTCCGATAGCACACCCGGCCGACACTAGGATGAAGCCGAGTCGTGAACCAAAATTTTCTCTTTTCATAACTAAAAGCCTTTCTTTGTTTTTTGTAATCAGGTAAATTTGTTCTAAAATAAAAATAGCGCATACTTTTGAAAAAATGAAATGCGTTGATACATATTTTAGACAGCGGGCTTATTGTATCACATCAACGCGGCAAAGTAAACCGAGTACTTGTAGATATCTTAATTTTATGATAAGATAATTGCTATGAATGTTTGCGTTATTAGAGGAGGAGACAATGGAAAACGAAACTGTTTCAAAGAATTTTATCGAGCAGGAAATAGACAAAGATTTGGCGGAGGGAGTATATGATCATGTGGCTACTCGTTTCCCGCCTGAACCGAACGGTTACTTGCATATCGGACATGCAAAATCAATTTTGCTTAATTACGGACTGGCCCAGAAATATGGCGGCACATTTAATATGAGATTCGACGATACAAATCCGACAAAAGAAAAAATGGAGTTTGTTGATTCAATCAAAGAGGATATTCAGTGGCTCGGAGCGGACTGGGAAGACAGGCTATATTTTGCATCAGATTATTTTGATCAAATGTATGAATGCGCAGTAAAACTGATTAAAAAAGGAAAAGCATTCGTGTGCGATCTTACCGCAGAACAGATGAGAGAATACCGCGGGACATTGAAAGAACCCGGAAAAGAAAGTCCTTATAGAAATCGTTCTGTAGAGGAAAACCTGAAATTATTCGAAGAAATGCGGGAAGGAAAATATGAGGACGGAGAGAAAGTTCTTCGGGCTAAAATAGATATGGCTTCTCCGAATATAAATATGAGAGATCCGATTATTTATCGTGTGGCGCGTATGACACACCATAATACCGGAGATAAATGGTGTATTTATCCGATGTATGATTTTGCACATCCGATCGAAGATGCGATTGAAGGAATTACACATTCTATCTGTACATTGGAGTTTGAAGATCACAGACCATTGTATGACTGGGTTGTAAGAGAGTGCGAGTTTGAGAATCCGCCCAGACAGATTGAATTTGCAAAACTTTATTTGACAAATGTTGTTACTGGAAAGCGTTATATCAAAAAATTGGTAGAGGATGGTATCGTAGACGGATGGGATGATCCACGCCTTGTGTCGATTGCGGCATTGAGACGCCGCGGATTTACACCGGAATCTATAAAGATGTTCATCGAATTGTGCGGAGTTTCAAAAGCGCAGAGTTCTGTAGATTATGCAATGCTTGAGTATTGTATCCGTGAAGATCTTAAGATGAAAAACCGCGTATGATGGCTGTGTTGGATCCGATCAAACTCGTAATAGATAATTATCCGGAAGGTCAGGTTGAATATCTGGATGTTGCGAATAATTTGGAAAATGAAGAATTAGGCATACGTAAAGTTCCGTTTGGACGAGAACTTTATATCGAAAGAGAAGATTTTATGGAAGAGCCGCCGAAAAAATATTTCCGTTTATTCCCGGGAAATGAAGTGCGTCTGATGCATGCGTATTTTGTAAAATGTGAGAGTTTTGTGAAAGATGAAAACGGTAAGATAACAGAAGTACATTGTACTTATGATCCGGAAACAAAAGCGGGAAGCGGTTTTACAGGAAGGAAAGTAAAAGGAACGATCACTGGGTTCCGGCGGAGTATGCACAGAAAGCGGAAGTGCGCCTTTATGAGAACTTAATCGATGAAGAAAAGGGTGTATATAATAAAGAAGATGGATCGTTGAATCTGAATCCGAATTCACTGACGATAATAAAAGATGCTTATGTGGAACCGAGTTTTGACGGTGCAAAAGCATATGACAGCTTCCAGTTTGTGAGAAATGGATATTTCTGTGTGGATTCTCATGATTCTGAGCCGGATCATCTTGTGTTTAACAGAATCGTATCATTGAAGAGCTCGTTTAAGCTTCCAAAATAAATGGTAGTTTATAATAAAACAGAATGAATGAATTAATGATTAATTTAAGAGCGGAACAAAAAGTCCCGCTCTATGAGCAAATATATGACTATATAAAAAGATGATATCAAAAAAGGACGGATACAAAGCGGAGAGAAACTTCCCTCTACAAGAGCATTAAGCGCACATTTGGAAGTAAGCAGAAGTACGGTGGAACTGGCGTATGAACAGCTGCTGTCTGAAGGTTATATTGAGGCACAGCCTTACAGAGGATATTTTGTTTGTCAGATTGACGGATTGTTTCAGATAGATGCGCAGGAAAATAATAAAAGAGAAAATAATGAACAACGGGAACAAAAGTACCGGTATGATTTTACTCCGAGCGGAGTGGATCTGAAAAGCTTTCCGTATAATATATGGCGAAAATTATCCGAGAGTGTCTTGTGGATGATAAGGCAGAACTGTTTCGTCTCGGCTGCCCTCAGGGAGAATATGGACTTAGAAATGCTATATGCAGTTACCTTCATCAGGCCCGAGGAGTAAATTGCACTCCGGAGCAGATTATTGTCGGAGCCGGAAATGACTATCTTTTAATGCTTCTCGGAATGATCTTAGGAGGTGAACATAAAATCGCATTGGAGAATCCGACATACAAGCAGGCGTATCGTCTGTTTAAAAATTTGTCATATGAAGTGTGTACTGTCGATATGGATGACAAAGGAATGCGTGTGGACGAACTGCGTAAATCGGATGCAGATATCGCATTTGTGATGCCTTCGCATCAATATCCGCTTGGAATAGTTATGCCTATAAAACGGCGAATGGAACTTTTGAAATGGGCGCAGGAAAAAGAAGAGAGATTTATTATAGAAGATGATTATGACAGTGAGTTTCGTTATAAAGGAAAACCAATTCCGGCTTTGCAAGGATATGACAGAAGCGGAAAGGTAATTTACATCGGAACTTTTTCAAAATCTATAGCTCCTGCGATTAGGATGAGTTACCTTGTCCTGCCGGAAAGAGTATGTTCGCTGTATAAAAAACAGTGCGGATTTATCAGCTCTACTGTATCAAAAGTAGATCAGCTTATTTTTCAGAAATTTATAGAAAAAGGATATTATGAACGTCATCTGAACAAAACAAGAGCTTTGTATCGGAGCAGACATGATGTTTTACTGAGCACTTTAAAAGAAATGAAAACAGAGTTTACAGTGTCGGGAGAAAATGCAGGAGTACATCTTCTTCTTCATTTTTGCGATGGAAGAAGCGAAAAAGAGTTAATCCGTTTGGCAGAAGAAAAAGAAGTAAAAGTATACGGACTGTCAGAATATTATGTGGGAGAAAAAGACAGAGAACAGAACGAATCGGTAATCCTGTTAGGATATGCAAATATGAGCGATGAAAAATCTTGCATGCGGCTCGTCTGCTTGATGAAGCATGGAATAAAGAGGGAAATTGACAAATCAGTTGAACAGATTCTGCTTTTGAGAAAGAAAAACACGTCGAAACTTATGTTCCGGCGTGTTTTAGTTGTGTATAATATAGTAAATACACGGAATATTTCTGTACTATTTTCTTCAAGTGATTCGGATTCGCCATCTGTGTCATCATCAGTCTTTTTTAAAGATACATATTCTCTGTCGGATGCAGGTTGAAGATCGGCATCAAGATCAAAGTCATCATCCTCGGTCTCGGCAGGATCATTTTCCTCTGGAATGTCGGAACTGTTCTTGCAGAAATACGCGACGGCAAGCCCGATCGCCGTTCCGATGACAGCGAAGATACTAAACCATTTAACAAGTTTTTTCAATTTGTTGACTCTCCTTTCTGTAAGAAGATGTGCTCCGTCTGTATAATGGAGAAACATCCTGAATGTATCTGTTATTTTAATACTTTTTCAGGGCAATTACAATAGCAGATTATAAAATCTATTGGCTCCTTGTTTCAAAACAATTTTATGATCCTTTTATAAAAAACGAAATAACATTTTACATAATAAGAAAAATATAGTATAATTCTAACTGCGGTTATTCATAAGTACCGCTCATAATTATTTAAAAGCAACGATGTTCAGGAGGAATGGAAATGGTAAAAGCAGTAGTTGGTGCAAACTGGGGCGATGAAGGAAAAGGTAAGATTACAGATATGCTTGGTAAAGAATCTGACATCATCGTTCGTTTTCAAGGCGGAGCAAACGCAGGTCATACGATCGTAAATGATTATGGAAAATTTGCGCTGCATACACTGCCGTCAGGAGTATTTTATGATCATACAACAAGTATCATCGGAAATGGTGTAGCGTTGGATGTTCCGATTTTGTTTAAGGAAGTTAAGTCTATCGTGGATCGGGGTGTTCCGATGCCGAAGATCTTGTTTCTGACAGAGCGCAGATGGTGATGTCTTATCATAAAAAATTTTGATGCTTATGAGGAAGAGCGTCTCGGAGGAATCTTTTGGTTCGACAAAATCGGGTATTGCTCCGTTTTATTCTGATAAATATGCAAAAATCGGTTTTCAGGTGAGTGAACTTTTTGACGATGAATTGCTAAAGGAGAAAGTGGTTCGTGTAGCAGAACAAAAAATGTATTGCTTGAACACCTTTATCACAAACCATTGATTGATCCTGATGAATTATATAAAGAACTTGTAAGCTACAGAGATATGGTGGCTCCTTATGTATGCGATGTTTCGCTCTTTTTACATAATGCTTTGAAAGAAGGAAAAAATATTCTTTTGGAAGGTCAGCTTGGTTCCTTAAAAGATCCGGATCATGGTATTTATCCGATGGTAACGTCTTCATCCACGCTTGCCGCATACGGGGCGATCGGTGCGGGCATTCCTCCGTATGAGATTAAACAGGTAATTACGGTATGTAAAGCTTATTCAAGCGCGGTAGGAGCAGGGGCATTTGTAAGTGAAATTTTCGGAGAAGAAGCAGATGAGCTTAGAAGACGCGGAGGTGACGGCGGAGAGTACGGCGCTACGACAGGACGTCCGAGACGTGTCGGTTGGTTTGACTGTGTCGCTTCAAAATACGGATGCAGAATGCAGGGAACAACAGATGTTGCATTTACGGTTTGGATGTTCTTGGATACTTGGATGAAATTCCGGTATGTGTAGGTTATGAAATTGACGGAGAGGTAACGACAGATTTTCCTGTAACACATCTTCTTGAAAAAGCAAAACCGGTTCTTAAAACACTTCCGGGTTGGAAAGAAGATATCAGAGGAATCAGAAAATACGAAGATCTTCCGGAAAATTGCCGTAATTATATAGAGTTTAATCGAAAAAGAGGTCGGATATCCGTTTACAATGATCAGTAACGGCCCGGGAAGAGATGATATTATTTATCGTAACCGTTAATTCATAGTTAAAAGTAAGGTTCTCGTAAAAGGTATATGGATTTTGTCTTTCGGAGGCTTTTGTTTCCGGGGGAAATAAAGAGTGAATATATGAGAATGAGGATGGTGTAAGCCGATGGTTTTCGCCATCCTTTTGTAATATTTTTTAAAGAGAAAGCATAAGATATAAGACCGGGTTTTGAAAAAAGCAAGAAGAGGAGGTATATTTTATGCGCCGGAATGACAGAGAGACAGAAATAAGGATGATGACGATGGAAGAATACCTGAAGAAAAGACAAGCGATAAGGCGGCGCGGCAACATGGGTGAAAATGAATGCCATGAAAAAACCGCAGCAGCCTTAAAGTTGGTTGAGTTATTATATAATTGATGAATTAATCATCGTTCTGATCATTCTTATTTTTAAAAGCCGGGTGATCAGAATAAACCCGTAAAGCAGAACCGGAATTAAAATCGTAGCGGCTATAGAGGCTTTTAACAGGTCGTCTGATGCAGGAGATCCGATCAGAGCAAATATGAGAGTGCAGACATACATTCCGATAAGAAGGATAACACCTATGACTGCAAGGATACGTTTTATGTTTTTCATGATAAAATCCTTTCCTACTATAAAAATATTTTGAATTGACGATCAACATGAAAATAGCTTGATCAAGTTTCTTGTTGAACTGAATAGGTATGCTGTAATTATACCTAAAATAATAGTTTACGGCAAACAGAAATTGTTATATAATGATTTAGATGGATTTTAAAGATAAAGGAGCAATATACAATGAGCGAAAAATGTTTATTAGATCAATGGAGAGATATGGCTTATGACAGAAACCTGTCAAAAGAGCAGTTAGAGAGTTTTTGGGGAAAATATTTTACAATAGAGACATCGATTTACGAGCAGCTTCTGGATGATCCTGATACAGAGGTAAAAGGAACAGTGAAAGAACTTGCCGAAAAATACGGTCAGGATGTAATGACGATGGTTGGTTTTCTTGACGGAATCAACGACAGTTTGAAAACACCGAATCCGATTGAGACGATGGATGAGGATACAGAAGTAAGTCTTGGATTTGATAAAGAAAAATTATATAAAAACATGGTAGATGCAAGAGCTGACTGGCTTTATGAACTTCCGCAGTGGGAAAAGATTTTTGATGAAAATACGAGAAAACGTCTGTACAAAGAGCAGAAAAATTCAGGAACAATACGTAAAGAAAAGAAAATAGGAAGAAATGATCCTTGTCCGTGTGGAAGTGGCAAAAAATATAAAAAGTGCTGCGGAAGAAATGCATAAATGAAAGAGTATTTCTGGATTTTGGGAAGTCTGTGTGTGTTGTATTATTTAATACTTGTCATTTATTCCCGCAGACTGCGATCGACCTTTGCGGTTTTTTGGTTGTTGACCGGCGGCGCACATCTGTTTTTTGGATGTGTGCCGCTTCCTGCATATGTGGAAAGTGTTTTCGGATGGATATGCCTGGGGTTATGGATTCTTTTTCTGACTGTGGAAATTAAAATCTGTCTAGGTATGTTTTCTAAACCTGAAAGAGGAGCGCAGTGGATCATTATATTGGGGGCGCAGGTAAGAGGAAGAAAATTACGGATTCGCTGAAAAGGCGGCTTGATGCAGCGATTCATTATTTAGAGGAAAATGAAAGGACAATGGTAGTTGTTTCAGGCGGCAGGGGGCCGGGAGAAGATATTTCAGAAGCGGATGCAATGGAACAATATCTTATCGAACAAGGAGTTGCGGAAAATCGGATCAGAAGGAAGATCAGTCCGTTTCTACAAGAGAAAATCTGAGTTTCAGTCGGAGATTTATTGATCCGAAACATGAGACGGTCGGAATCGTTACAAATAATTTTCATAGTTACAGGGCAAAACTTTTAGCAGAACAGGAAGGATATGCTCATGTTTTTTCAGTATCGGCTTCTTCAAATTATGTTTTTCAGATAAATTATCTTGTGAGAGAGTTTTTTGCGGTTTTGGCAATTTTTTTGAAAAATAAAAGAATATTATGAGTAATGTCAGGACATAATGCTATTGATATTGAATAAAAGGAGGTAGCGTTATGCCGCAATTAAAATGTACAGTTCAGACGTGTGTACACAACAAACAGTTTCTTTGTGATCTTGATGAGATTACAGTAGGAGGAGAATCTGCAAAAAATCCGAAAGAGACATGTTGTGACAGCTTTCAGGAGAGAAAGGAAGGAAGTTACACAAATTCTATGAAAGAGGCTTCAGATTGTTCCTGCGTTGATTGTAAGGCAACAAATTGTATGTATAATAAAGAGTGTGAATGCCATGCAGGAAAAATCAGCGTAGAAGGCGGAGATGCAAAACAGGCATCGGGAACAGAGTGCGCGACATTTCAATCATGCATAGGCTGATTGTTTAAAAACATGTTTTAAGGGTTAAGCAAGAACGAAAAAGGACAAAGCAGTTATTCAAGATAACGGAGAAAAGGAAAATCATATATCCAGAGTAAATGTCAGAGGAATCGTCTTAAATTAAAAGACGGTTCCTTTTATTTTTGTAATGAAGACGAATTTTGGGAGAGACTTTGGCAATCGCTTACAATCTGCGCGGCAAAATGGCATGGGGTTATGGTACGGGTTATGATATATTCCGGTTGACGCTGAAAGAATAAAAGCGTTATAATAAATTAATTATAGTTTATCTGATAAACGAAAAAGACTGGAAGGTATATGAGATGACCGATGAACAGGAAAATGTAGAAAACAAAAAAGATGAAAAGTATAAAAAGAACGAAAAAAATGGTGATAAAACAGGGTATTATGTGAAACAGCCGATATTCGGAACAGGAAAACCTTCTTGGTTAAAACAGCAGTTCGGCAAAACTGTGGCGATCGTAGTCGGCGCTTTTAACATGTATTCTTTTTTATTTTCTGCTTTTGCGGGCAGGACACATATCGGGAGTGATTCGGAAAATATTTTTGGTTTCAAAGCCGATTGTTTACGGATTGGCAATCGCTTATCTTTTGAATCCGATAGTGAAAGCAGTAGACAGGAAGCTCCTTCCTTTTTGGAAAAGAAATTTCCTAATTTTAAACAGGCGAAAAGCGTGTCGAGATCCGTAGGATCTG
>ENA-OQCS01001838-OQCS01001838.1-human-gut-metagenome-genome-assembly--contig:-NODE-1838-length-10247-cov-1.831522_pt1 | contig 10247 bp, 19 predicted proteins | sample MGYA00242757_ERZ504575 | MGnify/ENA primary metagenome ERZ504575 (study PRJEB26092, sample SAMD00036297) | human gut metagenome | host: Homo sapiens | study: EMG produced TPA metagenomics assembly of... | reverse complement strand
CTTATTGTGGGCCTTATGCACGCCCGGGGTGTCCAGCAAAACATACTGCAGGGGGCCGCGGGTCACAACGCCGGTGATACGGGTGCGGGTCTCTGGGGTTTGGAGGTAACAATGGCCACCTTCTCCCCCACCAGACGATTGGTCAGGCTGGATTTGCCCACGTTCGGGCGGCCGATGACCGCCACGAACACAGATGAGGTATCGTAATGCTGCTGCATGGGTGCTGCGTTTTTCAAAATAGAACTCCTATCCTTTGCCAGTATCTTTGATCATTCCGTATAGCTGACGGTGCGGGGCAGGCCAAGCTGGGTCAGCACAGTCTCTTCCTTTTCGCGCATCCGCATGGCTTCCAGACCACCCGTTCTCATGGTCGTAGCCCAGCAGATGCAGCATGGAGTGAACGGTCAGGAAAGCGACTTCACGCTGCAGCGGATGGCCGTAGAGCGTTGCCTGCTCCTGAGCACGTTCCATGCTGATGACGATATCCCCCAGCATCTTGCAGCCGTTGTTCTCATCCACATCGTAAACGCCGTTTTCTCCCAGAGGAAAGCTCAACACATCGGTGGGCATCGGCTTGTTGCGGTATTGGTTGTTCAGCTCTGCAATGGCAGCGTTATCCACAAAAGTCACGCTGATCTCAGCAGGCTCATCGAAGTGCTCATATTCCAGCACAGCATTGCAGGCGCGGCGGATTAGGATCCGCAGGCCCGAAGGTACTTTTACGGCTTTCTGTGATTGGTGATCAAAACTTTATTGGACATAACATTTCTCTCCCTTCATTTTATGCTGCAATTGCAGCTTTCCGCGTCGGTTTCAACGCTTGGCCGGGTGCGCAGCCGCTTCGTAGGCCTTGATGATCTCCTGCACCAGACGATGGCGGACAACATCCTTCTCCGTAAAATAGCACTGTGCAATGCCATCCACGTTCTGAGAATATGCAGCGCATCCACAAGGCCGCTGCGGGTACGGTCCGGCAGATCGATCTGGGTCACATCGCCGGTCACAACCACCTTGGAACCTACACCCATACGGGTCAGAAACATCTTCATCTGCTCCGGTGTAGTGTTCTGCGCCTCATCCAGGATGATAAAGGAATCATCCAGCGTGCGTCCGCGCATATATGCCAGCGGAGCAACCTCAATGATCTGCTTTTCCACCAGGCGCTCATAGGTCTCGGCACCCAGCATATCGAACAGGCCATCGTAGAGAGGGCGCAGGTAAGGGTCCACCTTCTGCTGCAGGTCACCGGGCAGAAAACCCAACTTCTCGCCTGCTTCCACGGCGGGGCGGGTCAGCACAATGCGGGAAACATCCTTGGCCTTGAACGCTTTGACCGCCATTGCAACGGCCAGATAGGTCTTGCCGGTACCGGCGGGACCCACGCCAAAGGTCACAGCATTCTTGCGGATAGCATTCAGATATTCCTTCTGTCCCAGTGTCTTGGGGCGGATGGGGCGGCCCTTGACTGTGACCGTGACAAAATCCTCAGTCAGCTCCCGGACACGCTGCTCCTTTCCATCGTGAGCAAGGCTCAGGCAGTAGCGCACCGTCTGATCCTCCAGCGGCGTGTGGTTTTCGATCAGGAGCAGCATCCCCTCCACGGCACGCACAGCAGCGGCCACGTTGGCCTCCTCGCCAGAGAGGCGAAGCATCGTACCCCGGCAGACTGCGTGACAGAGAACTCCTTTTCCAATAGACGAATGTTGCGGTCACAGTTGCCAAAGATGGCAGCGGCGATCTCCACACTATCCAACTCAATACTTTTTTCGGCCATGTAGCTCCTCCAGCGGTTTATGAATTTCCACATCTATTGTACCACCAAAGGCTCAAATAGAAAACTGTGAAACTTGCACAAAATATTTTCAACATTTTGGAGCGTGTTACAAAGCAGAACCCTGAAACATAAAAAATCGATGCTGCTCTGCACTTCTGCAAAACAGCATCGATTTCATTTATCGGATCGTAAAAAACGACTCCTCAGAAACTTTTCAATTAGAACCAGTCGCCGAAGCCCATCTTGACCAGGTTGTCGTGGCTGATCTTCAGGCTATCGAACGGATCACGGCCATAGCAGTCATCCTGCTCCACCAGGAAGTACTCACCGCCGCCCTCCAGGCCAGCCTGATGATAGCGGGCATACTCCAGAGTGCCTTCGCCAACCTCAGCAAACTGCACAATGTTGGTGAAGTTGCTCATGAACTTCATCATGCCTTCCTTGCTGGTGAAGTCCACGCCGCCCTCGGGGATGGGCATCTCACCGATGCGGTAATCCTTCAGGTGGACCAGACGGATGCTGCCGGCATACTTCTTGATGAACTTGACAGGGTCCTGGCCGCCGCGGTGGATCCAGTGGCTGTCCAGCTCAAAGCCCAGAGCAGGAGCATTTGCGCGGATGATGTCCAGCAGGAACTCGCCGTCGTAACGAACGAACTCTACGTGATGGTTCGTGGTAGACAGGTCAATGCCGTCTTCCTTCAGCTTCAGAGGCATACTCATTTGCTTCCTTGGCGAAATCCACAGCCTTCTGGTAGTTGCCATGCAGGTCATGGGCAGCATGCCGATGCGCAGCATATCGCAGTCCAGCTTACGGCAGTCCTCAACGATCTTCTTATAGTCGTCGGGATTGCACAGGAACTCGCCGGGCATACCGGGCAGCATGGGAGAGTGGATGCGGTGCAGGAAGAGACATTCAGGCCCAGCTCGTCGATAGCCTTGCGGAAGCCTGCAACGTTCTCAGCGGTCATGGGGACCTGAGAGATCTCAACGCAGTGATAGCCGATATCAGCCAGCTTGCCCATGCTCTCGTATGCGTCAAAGTGAGGCATCTTTGCGGGGGCAATGGTGCTCATCTGAACACCGATCAAACCTTTGTTTGCCATGGTTCATTTCTCCTTCTATCTGTGTTTTGCGGTCACGGAGCAACGGGATGGCCAGCCTTGCTGCTTGCATGGATGGCATCGATCAGCCGGATACTCATTTCCGCATCTCTTACATGGATGTAATCGTCTGTGTTGTTCTCAATGGCGCGGTAGAACTTGTTGATCAGGATGCCATGAGAAGCACCAAAATAGAACTTGGCACCGGGCAGCTTCTCGTTCTCACACAGCTTGGTGCGCACGCCATCTGCGTCGATCCGGAACAGGGCATCATCCTCGATCAGGAAGGAAGCCTTTTCACAGGCAACCTTGATCTGGACGCTCTCGTTGGTGTAATCACAGTTGGTGGCAAAGAAAACACCGTTTGCACCATTAGCAAAGTGCAGGCGGCAGCTACGGTGTCCTCGACCTCAATGCCGTAATCTGCCAGCTGATTCACCGAGCCATGGATGGCATCTATGTCGCCGCACAGATAATACAGCAGATCCAGCGTGTGAACACTCTGGTTGATCATGCAGCCGCCGCCAGCCGTTTCCAGCTGGCCGCGCCAGGCTGTTCGTCATAGTAAGCCTTGCCGCGGAACCAGGCACAAAGCCGCGGCAGCCGATGACCTTGCCATATTCGCCGCCATCGATGATCTTTTTCAGTTCAACGGTGGTGCGGTTCAGACGATTCTGCAGGCAGATGCCGATCTTGACCTCAGGGTGCGCAGCCTCAAATTCCACGAACTCCTTGGCCTGTGCGGTGTTCAGACCCACCGGCTTCTCGCAGAAGACATTCACACCGTGGGAAGCAAAGTACTCCGACACGGGCACATGCAGGTAATGCGGCAGGCAGAGATGTACCACATCGGGATGCTCCTTTTCCAGAAGCTCCTCATAGTCCGTATAGAACGGCACGGCCTTTGCTGCAGCAGGCAGCTTTTCCTGCACAGCGGGATTGTTATCGCACACGGCACACAGTTCGATCTCAGGATTTGCCACAATGATGGGCAGATGAACCTGAAAGATGGTGCCGCAGCCAATGATCGCAGCTCTTTTCATGGAAACGCAACTCCTTGTAAGCCTGGAACAGGCATTGCTTTTTTCAGGGATACTGATTACTCGCGGACGGGGAACTTGCCCTCAGCCTCGATCAGCTTGTTCAGCTCAGCAGCATACTCCTCGGGATCGCAGGGGTTGGAGACCTCGCGGCCGGTCCATGCAGACAGCTGGCTGCTGTTTGCCAGGTTGACACCGTTGATGCCGTCCTCGCCGGGAGCAGCAGCGGGCTGCCGGTCAGGATGTGAGCGGCAAAGTTCTGCATAACAGTGGTGTGCTGGAAGCCCCAGCCATCGTTGTTCTCAAAGGTCTCTTCAGTGTACAGCTTGGAGCCTGCACCGTTGCCGCTGGTCAGCATGGCAACTTCCATCATGCTCATGTGCTCGTTCAGGTAATCCTCGGTGCAGGGGTTGCCTTCCTTATCGATGTAGTGGTAGACGTGAGCGGTCTTGCTGTTATCAACAACGATCTTGCCGCCGTCCAGGTCGATCTCCAGACGATCGGTGCCGATGGCATCGTGGGTGCAGGTGGTAAAGGTGCCGGTAGCGCCGTTAGCGAACTCGACCAGCATGGTCACGTCGTTCTCAACGCCGATGTCACGATGGCAGCCGTTGATGTTCTTGGAGAAGACCTTCACGGGGATACCGCAGATCCACTGCCACAGGTCGAGCTGATGGGGAGCCTGGTTGACCAGGACACCGCCGCCTTCGCCGCCCCAGGTAGCACGCCATGCGCTCTGCTGGTAGTAGCTGTCAGGACGCCACCAGGAGTTGATCATCCACTGAGAGCGGCGGATCTCGCCCAGCTCACCGCTGGCAACGATCTCCTTGATCTTCTGATACAGCTTGTTGGTGCGCTGGTTGAACATAATGCCGAAAGAAACTTCGGGATGAGCCTTAGCGCAGGCGATCATCTTCTGAACATCCTGCTGCGGACGCCGGCGGGCTTCTCGCACAGAACGTTCATGCCATGCTCCATAGCGTAGATGGAGATCTCGTGGTGCAGGTAGTGAGGAACGGTGGTGATGATGGCGTCAACAGTGCCGCTGGCGATCATATCCTTCCAATCCTTGAAGAAGGGCACATCGGGTACTGCTCCTTGCACATCTTCTCCTTCTCGGGGTCGATATCACACAGAGCGCCCAGTGCGCAGTTGTCGGGGCACGGTGCGCAGACCATGCCGGGGAACGGAGCGGGAGCGTTGGTCAGGAAGCGAGCATAGCTGCCGCCCTGAGCACCGATACCGATCAGGCCATAACGAATCTTTCCTTCAGTCTTTTCCATTTGAATCTTCTCCTTTTTTTCTGTTACGTTAGAATTTTGCCAGAATATCGCACAGTGCGTGATACTGTGCGGCGTAACCTTCAGCACCGTTTTTGTACTTGTTCTCACGGATGATGTTCTTTGCATCCGTGGTCTCAAGGCTCTGCAGGCTGTCAAACAGCACCAGATGCGGCTCCAGGGTCAGGAAGCCGGTATAGCCCTCTTCACGATGGCCTTGTGCAACAGCTCGGGGATCTTTCCCTCGCCGGTACCGCAGAGCACATTCTCCTTGTCGGTAGAAACGGCATCCTTGATGTGGATATATACAATGTACGGGCGGAGAGCATCCCAGCATTTGGCGGTATCCTCGCCGCACTGTACAAAGTTTGCAAAGTCGAATGCGGACTTGAAGTGTGCGCTGTTCAGCGTCTGCATCAGGTCAACACAGCGGGAAAGAACATCACCATAGATATCCTTCTCGTTTTCGTGCATCAGGATCACGTCGTGCTTCTCAGCAATGGCAATGAACTTGCGCAGCTTCTCGATGACAGCGTCACGATAGTCGCAGGATCCTTCCTTCCGGCATAAAGAAGCTGAACATGCGGATGTACTTGCAATTCAGGACCTTAGCGATCTCGCACAGCGTTTCCAACTGAGCACACTGCTTTTCAAAGCCCTCTTCATCATCGATCTTGACCTTGCCAATGGGACTGCCCAGCTGGAAACGCCAACACCAGCGGCCTGCAGGCGGGGCAGCAGATCGGTCTTGACTTCCTCAACTGTAAAGTCGGCGATCCCTTTCTTATCTGCACTGCGCAGGCTGATGTACTGCATTCCAAGCTCACGGACTGTCTTGAGCTGCTCATCAAAAGAAGAGCTGATCTCATCGGCAAAGCCGGAAATATAAATATCCTTCATAAAAATCTCCTTTTTTGTGTAGGATACAAGCCTTACTGTAAGTAATATATCACAATTGTTAAAAAAATGCCGCACAAATCTTTTTCGGTTTTTTTAGCACGTTGTGCAACAGATTTTGTTGTTTTGTTGCATATCATAAAACAAGGTGCATCAAACCAATCTTGTGGGGTGAAAAAGGGAGAAAAATTGTGCAAAATGTCCATCCTTGACTTCGATTTCTTGGCAGCAAGAAACAGAGCAGCAGGATTTACAATGTAAACGGCACAGGATTTACACACGACAATCATCGAACAAACTGATATATTAGACCTTGGAGATCGGCTCCTTTGATTCTTAAGGGCCGTGGCAGACTTTTAAGAATCGGAAAGGCCTGTCCCCCGTGGGCAGGTTTGAGTTGTTTTCAGACCAATCAAAGGAGTTCAAACCAATGTCCAAGACGAAGACTGAGACCCCTGTCCTGCGCAATTCCGCTGATATCCCCTGGGAGGAGACCCGCCTGTATCTGCCTGTGGATGAGACCGAGGAAGAGAACAAAGCTCTTTACGAACGCCTCAAGAAAGAGATCGCAGACGGCCACCCGGTGATGAATACAACAACGAAGTGCTCTGCCGCCTGACCCCGCGTAATGCTGGTTGATGTAGATAGAACAAGCCAAATACATCCGCTGGGAACAACTCCTCTTTCCGCAAGTCCGCCATCCCGTTTCACCCTCCTCAGTGAAGATAGAACGAAGCCATACATTTGGCCAGATCCTCGGGTCGTTCTGCAAAGTTTCCATAGCGCCAGCTGTTGAAAAAGCCCATATATGCCCCGATAAACGAGTTGCGGAAGTATCGGTTTTCACCCGGCAATGAAACGGGCCATGGCACAAACTGTCTTGCATCCCCGACTTCGATGTTGGAGATCAGAACAAGAATGATCTTCTCGCTCAACGCATCACTGAAAAAGCTGGTCAGATGGCAATCCATCAGGACACAAAGGTTCTTTCGCTCCGCATACGTCCAGCGGAACAGCGCAGTCAGGTTTTTTCCAGGGTACTGTACGCCGGCAGCTGCCCCGCAAGCAGGGTCATCTGCCGGTCGAGATAATAATCCAGCACGTCATCCTTGGATTCAAAACTGCGGTAAAAGGTTGTCCGGTCAAGGTCTGCCATGTGACACAGCTCTGTAACGGAGATCTTTTCAAGCGGCTTTTTCATTAAAAGCTGAAACAGTGCCGTGCAAAATGCATCCTGGTTTTTCTGCGCAACGGGGTTGATATGTTCGTGTACATTGTGCGCTGTGTTCAGCTCCTTCCTCAAGACGATTGGCTTTATTGTACCATATTCTCTGGAAAAAGCAATTTGATTTCACTGAAAGCGTTTTTTCAAAAAGAAATCTTGACAGTTATTTTCTTTTATGCTAAACTATCTATCGTTGCAAAACATTTGCTACTGTGGCTCAGTTGGTAGAGCAGTTCACTCGTAATGAACAGGCCGCCGGTTCAAGTCCGGCCAGTAGCTCCAAAATAAAAAACTCCCGAGAATCAGCTTATGAGGCTGGTTTTCGGGAGTTTTGTCCAGACATTTCTCTTTTCAGCTCATATAAGTTTTGCCTGCCCTGCCAGATACAGCATCCCCACTGCCGCACCGCAAAGTGGCAGGAGCAGAAACAACATCCGGGCAAACTGACCCAAAAGCGCGCCTGTGCTGGGGGCCTGTCCTCCACGCCCGAAGGCGGCTGAACAGAGCCTTCCGCTTACCTGCAGTGCGGATGCGCCGAATGTGCACAGCGTTCCGGCCGCAAGGGATGCAGGGATACCGCAGACGCAGAGCAGCACAAATGCTGTCCGTGGGTTCAAATCCACAAGCAGCCTGGAGGAAAGCAATCCGGAGCCTGTCCCATACAGCATCGTAAAAAGGAAGATGGGCAGCGGCCCCAGGGCGGAAAGCCCCAGAAACAGCACTGCCGTCAGTGCACCTGCCACAGTGAAAAATTCAGTTCGGAACAGGCGCACTGCTCCGGCGGCATCCTGCACGGAAAACAGGTTCTGCCAGCAGTTTCAGGAATAGGAAAGCGTTTCGGCATCGCCTGCCACGCAACGCGCTGCCGCCACACCCGCCAGAAAGGTCCCCAGAAGGTACGCCGCCGCCAGAAGGGCAATCCCCTCACTCGGCTTGCTGCGGCGTGCAGCGGCTCTCTCCGGTGTATTTTCGCGACTCTCAGAGAACGCCGTCGGGATGGATCGTCTTTCTTCCTGCGCTGTCTCAGGAAGAACTCCACGGTTCTTCTGTTTTAACGGCTCTTCCTGTGCTGTCGGCAGGATTGCTTCGGGCAGTGCCTTTCCCGCTGCGGCTTCCGGTGTTTCCTGATAGACCCACATACTTCCCTGTCCTCCTGATTTTTCTGTTGTAAATGATCAATGCCGGTGCCGTTCTGTACGCAGGATACTGAACACCCCGCCCAGACAGCCAAAGACAAACACCAGTGCAAAGCGGGCCAGCTGCATTTCCGTTGGTTCAATGCCCTCCGAAAGGCCGAACCCAGCAGAAGCAGAACAAACAGCCCGCCCTGTACAGCACCGCAGATAAGGCCTCTGCTGTGATAGAAAAAAGCCATGAGCCAGCCGCTGCAAAAGCTCCCGGCACAGACAATGGCACTGACCATGGGCCAGGCCGTGCTCTGCGCAAGGCTCTGGTTAGCCATCAGATAGGCAAGCCCGGCCATGCAGGCGGCGGTGAATATCCCACCAATGCCGAATGCAGCCAGTGCTTCCAGGATGGGTAACTTCTTCTGTTCCAACATAAAAACCCGCCTCCCTGCACTACTGTATGCAGAGGGGCGGGTAAAAAAGACCTTGCTTTTAGAGATTACTTCTTTGCGTTAGCAGGAGCATTGTCCATGTTCAGCTTCTCAACAGAGCTGATCGCATTCTTGGTGAAGCGGATCTTCACACGGTCGGAACCGGTCTCCAGAACAAAGGTGTCCTCCTTGATGGCGACCACACGGCCAACAATACCGCCGATGGTCACGACCTGATCACCGATCTCCAGAGCTGCACGCATGGCAGCATCCTTCTTCTCCTGCTTCTTCTGGGGACGATAGATCATAAAGTAGAGCAGGACCAGCATCAGCGCCAGGGTGAAGAACAGGCTGATATAGCTTTCAGTGGTAGTAGTCAGAAATTGCATGGGACAAAGTCTCCTCTCAAAATTCAGATAAACTCATTATAACCGCTTCTGCGCCCTCTTGCAAGGGAAAAGCATGAAAAAGCCTCAAATTCTTGTATCCAGCAGCTTGACGTAACGGTCATGGAAGGCGGTAAAGGTGCCTGCATCCAGTTCATCGCGGATGCGCTCCATCAGGTGGTTGTAGAACCACAGGTTGTGCATAACGGCCAGACGCATGCCCAGCAGCTCCTCTGCCTTGAACAGGTGGCGGATATAGGCACGGGAGTAGTTCCGGCAGCCGGGCAGCCACAGGTGGGGTCAATGGGGCGCTCGTCACGCTCATACTTGCGTTCTTGATGTTGATAATGCCGCCCCAGGTGTTCAGGTGTCCATGGCGGGCATTGCGGCTGGGCATGACGCAGTCAAACAGATCAACGCCGCGGGAAACAGCTCGATCATGTTGCCGGGGGTACCGACACCCATCAGATAGCGGATCTTATCCTTGGGCATATAAGGCTCCACCTCGCTGATCATCTCGTACATCACCTCAGCAGGCTCACCCACGGCCAGACCGCCGATGGCGTAGCGTCCAGCTCCAGCTCCGCGATCTGCTTCATGTGCTCTACACGCAGGTCAGCAAAGGTGCAGCCTGATTGATGCCGAACAGCAGCTGGTCAGTTGGTGGCCTTGCCTCCTGCTTCAGACGGGCCATCTCAGCCTTACAGCGCTTGAGCCAGCGGGTGGTGCGCTCACAGCTGGCTTTGGAGTACGCGTGCTGGGCAGGATTCTCCACACACTCATCAAAGGCCATTGCAATGGTGGAACCCAGGTTTGCCTGGATCTGCATACTCTCCTCAGGCCCATAAAGATGCGGTGGCCGTCCAGATGGGAGGCAAAGGTCACGCCTTCTTCCGTGATCTTGCGCAGTTTGGAAAGGCTGAACACCTGGAATCCGCCGCTGTCGGTCAGGATGGGGCCGTTCCAGCGGGTAAACTTGTGCAGG
>ENA-OQCS01001836-OQCS01001836.1-human-gut-metagenome-genome-assembly--contig:-NODE-1836-length-10252-cov-3.111802_pt1 | contig 10252 bp, 9 predicted proteins | sample MGYA00242757_ERZ504575 | MGnify/ENA primary metagenome ERZ504575 (study PRJEB26092, sample SAMD00036297) | human gut metagenome | host: Homo sapiens | study: EMG produced TPA metagenomics assembly of... | reverse complement strand
GAAAACCGATTCTTGATGAAGAAGGCATATGATATTGAGAGAAGAATGTTATCTGGACGGTCTGAACTGTGATCCATTCACTTTTGCATCGGAATGTCAGGAACTGAACAGCTACTACCACAAGAACAAAAACTTCAATGAGATAAAATCCCATCACTATATCATTAGCTTCGACCCGAAAGACAGAGATGAATGTGGATTGACCGGTGAACGTGCCCAGCAACTCGGATTGACTTTTGCAAAGAAAAACTTTCCTGGTCATCAGGCTTTAGTCTGCACTCATACCGATGGTCATAACGAAAGTGGAAATATCCATGTACACATCGTAATCAACAGTCTCCGTAAATATGACATACCACAAGAACCCTATATGGAATTTGACTGTGAAGCAAAAGCCGGATACAAGCACCATCTAAGCACAGCATACCTTATCCATTTAAAACAGGAAGTTATGGATATGTGTAAAAAAGAAGGACTACATCAGGTTGATCTGCTCACTCCTGCTGAAAGAAAAATCACAGAAAAAGAATATTGGGCACAACGCCGGGGACAGGAAAAACTCGATAAGTTAAATCAGAAAATGAAAGAAGATGGAATCACTCCAAAGGGAACTCGTTACCAGACAGAGAAACAATTTCTTCGTGACGCTATTGATGATGCTGCAAGTACCGCCCGATCACCAGAAGAATTTTCAAAAATCCTTGATGAAAAATATCACATTATCTTCAAAATCAGTCGAAACCGGTACAGCTATCTTCACCCTGGCAGAAAAAAATATATCACTGGAAGAAATCTTGGAACCAGATACACAGAAGATTTTCTCTTGAAAGCATTTGAGGAAAACACGAAATCCCGTAGAGAACTGAAAGAAGAAATTCTGGAACAGCAGGCTCCGAATACTTCCACAGATTTACCACCTGTTCCTTTCTCTGATACTTCTGCTATCCCTGCACCATTCATTTTCATAAAATCAAACCTCCGGCTTGTAATAGATCTGCAAACCTGTATTAAAGCCCAGCAGAGCAAAGCCTATGCTCAAAAAGTAAAGCTCACCAATTGAAGCAGATGGCTCAGACTGTTTCCTACATACAAGAGCATGGATATGATTCTCTTGATGATTTCCATGCAGCACTCAATCAGGCATCAGACCAGACCAGTGCTTCCAGAAAATCTTTAAAAGATACTGAACAACAGCTCAAAGAAGTGAATGAACAGATTCATTTTACCGGACAATATCTGGCATACAAAAATGTATATGCTGATTATCGTACAAGCCGAAACAAGAAAAAATTTTATGAAGAACATCGAGCAGAACTTTCCCTGTATGACACAGCTCTACGAACACTCAAAGAAAAATCTGGCGGGAATAAATTGCCTTCCATGAAAGCTCTCTATGCTGAAAAGGACCGGCTTGTTGAATTGAGGGATAGACAGCGTGAAGATTTTTCTAATCACCAGGATTATGAACGGGAGCTTCGCACTGTATCTGCGAATATTGATATGATTCTTGGGAAGAATCGTGGGCAGGAGCAACAGATTGAAAAAGAGCAGAATTTATAAACCTTTTCATCTCCAAGCACCCAAATATCATTTTCAAATCTATGCTAATGAATAAATTCCTGTTTGCATCTTTCCTAAAAAGATGTATGATATAGAAAAACACAGGAGACATCATTAAAATGAAGGCACATAAATATTGGTCACTCGGTGCATTGGCATCCATGATCGGAACTTTTTACTGCTTCTCAAGATATGAAATCTGCTCATAAATATTTTGCTTACAGCTCTCTTCTCTGTATGATTATGGCTATCTATTCTGGTCATAAAATGATTTCTGGAAAGTCCTTAAAAAAGAAAGACTCTGTTTCCGAAGAATCTGCTGAATAATCAAAGAAGGAGTTTCTCCATGTGTGGCGAAATAGAAAAATGCTATTAAAAAGTTCACATAAAATACATTGCTTATGTAAATGTACCGGTATTCTCAAACAGTTATAACGAAAATACCTATTGAAAAGGAACTCACAACCATAGTTCATTTCATAAATCAATACAAAAACATTGATGTTTTTCTTATTTACAGTATGATATAATTAAAAAGAAGATGCAGTATTAAAGGGAGAACTGCCCAGACAGCCTGGCCTCAGAAATATGCACCTTCCTCTATAAATATATTATGTGGTATCAACACCTTTTATACATAAATAAAAAGATACAGTAAACAAAATGGTACTACCCAGGTAGCCCGTTTCTTGCTCATGTATCTCAATCTATCTTAATCTTAGTCGATAAATTTTAATTTGTCAAGATAAATTTCAAATAAAAGAAAGGAAAAAAAGGTCTCACTTATGTTAGAAAAGAACAAAGCAGATAGCAGAAAATATTTTATTTTCAAAATACGAGATTTGGTACATAATTCTTTCCACACACTTGAAGAAAAGCGAACAGAAGTTTATTGCAATATATGGGTATCTGTATCAGCACCTATGATGAACTTAGGGCATCCCTTGACCCAACCAAACTAAAACGCTCATACGAAGGATTGTTAGAAGGACTGGATTACCAGATGCAAATACATCCTTTTCATAAGCTTGATTTATACCAAAATGATTTTTCTCACTTACATCAGCTCATAAATCTTGCAAATGAAGCTCGCGATAAAGAACTTCATAACATTCACCGTAGCATTGTAGCTTTAAAAAAGAAATTGGAAGCTGAAAATCTCATAAATTGTTATATTCAATGCTTACTCACAGAAACCACATTCAAAGGCATGGATTATTTAATGGAGGCTCTTATTAGTGATTTATTATATGTAGGACATTCTATGTCTCATATTTTAGATTTTTTCAAAAGACAGCAGCAAGAATTTCTAGAACATAATGATGCTGAAAAAACTATACAGAATCTTAACGAATTTGACAGAAAACCTATACCTTTTTCTATTCATATCTGTTTTAAAATTTCAAGCCAGACGCAGAAGGAACTGGCACTTAATCTTATAAAACAGCAATTTGAAATCCATACTAACCAAGAATTAGGGATACCTCATATAAATAACGATACTTTAATTGCCAGTAAAGAGTATCTAGCTTTAGATGAATTCAAAGCAATCGACTTAGCTCAAAAAGAATTCCAATCCGTTACAGAACTGTTTGATATGTGGCAAAGCACAACCAATTGTATTCGCGATGATTTATGGTATTATTGGAAAGAAGACACGGTTTTTCATAAAATCAGCTTAAACAGCATTGATCCCATAAAAATGCTTAACCATATTGACGCAAACTATAAAAAACAGATGGAACGTTTTTTACAGTTGCGAAATGATCTTGGCAGCAACAATATTAGAACTTTGGAACGAATACTTTATACTCTTAATTCTGCCAAATCGCTGACTACTCAAAACCGTTTTCTTAACTTTTGGTCATCCCTTGAATATATTTTATATTCATTTCCACGCTTTACAATCATAGAAAAAGCACGCGTTGTTGTTCCAGAAGTTTTTGGATTGTTCTATCTAAAAAATAAACTTAATATATTTTGGGCACGACTTACTTATTGTATGTCTAACAAAAAGGATTATGCTGAGAAATATCCTACTTTACAAAATTTTATAATGAATTGTCAGGTCACTGAAAAAGATTATTCTACCCCAAAAGTAATTGCTTATCTAAGTGATGTAAATAAATATAGTGCTATTTTATCTGAGCTTTCTTTCCATATTGTCCTTGAGCGAGAATGTCGTGAAATAATTATGCTTTTAACTGAGCCAGAAAAAACAAGCAAGGCAATTCAAGAATATTTTGACGGTATTAAGCATGATTTAAATTATATTTATCGTCTCCGAAATCAACTAATTCATTCTACAAAGGATATTGACGATTCCCTGGAGTATATCAGCTTTCGATTGTATCGCTATGTTAACTCTGTACTTTCCACGATATTATACTATCAGGAAAAAAACAATTTATATAGCATTACAGATATATTAATTTCTGTAGATGCCACCTACCAAGACTATAATAAAAAATTATCGCCAGATATCAAAAAGAAAAAGAAGAAATCTTCTTCCGAAATTGCTTCAGAAACCCTTTCTCCTGAAGACATCTATCGCATTGTACGACCAAAATATTTATTCATTGAATAGTATTTTAATATTAAGATTCATCTTTAAAATACATTATCTAAAAAGTGGATGCTACTTTAACTAAAAGTTACAGTAACATCCACTTCTTAAAAACTATTTCTTCTTCCTCTCCATTTCTTCTTCGATTTCCTTCTGTGGCTGTCCTTTTCTCTGACTGGCTATCTTCTTCTGATGATTACGGAGTCGTTTCAGTACCGATCTTCGTGGAGCATTTTTATCTTTTTTCCTTGGAATGTTGTTCATCAGTCCATCAATCATATTGTAGTTGGCTTCTTCTGCCATCTCTGCACTGCGAAGATATTCTCCATTATCCATGACCTTCTGCCAGTTTGCCAGCTCTGGTTTCTTCTTTTGTGTTTCTCCAGATTGTTGCTGTCTGATCTGGGATTGTGCCTGCATTTCCTGTTGTTTTTGCTGTGCCTGCTCTGCCTGTTGCTGCATGAAGTTCTGGATGTTCCGTCTGGCTTCTTCATCAAAGCCATTGTAACAGTCATTCATGACTACGGCACCTTCCTCACTGAGAATCACATAGGCTGCTCTTGTTCCATACTCCTCATGCTCCATCAGAAACCATTTCTTCTCGTTCATCAGGATGTAATCCTGTGCAAGCCATGTTCCTTTCTTTCCTTCGATTTCGTACCCGGTTGTATCAATGGAAAGTCTGGTATCGGAAGAACTTTTGATTGTGAGAAATTCTGGAATGATGATAAAACCATCTTTGTTGACATAGTAAGCTGTGGTTTTTCCATCGTCGGTGATGACGATCACATCACTGCAACCAATGGAATGACCTTTGAAGTTCTTCGGTCGCTGCTTCTGTAAACGGAGTTTAATATCAGCCGGAGTTTCCCCCGGCTGGATTCTTCCAATGTACACCTGCTGATAGTTTTCTATCTGGACTGTTCTTCCTTCGCTTTTCAGTTTCTCGTAAGAACGGAAACGGACATCCCGGTACTCTGGGGTATCTTTTACCTGATATACTGCACACTGACTTGTATTCATTCTTCATCCTCCTCTTCCAGTTCCATTTTATATTCTTCCAGATCCATAAGAAAAACCTCATATCCTTCATCGCTCATGCAGAACAGTTTTCTTATAGTATTGCAGACAAGCCCGATCATATCTGCATCGCCTTTCAGAAAAGGAATGATATGATCGATTGCCTCCATCGTGTCATTTCTGTTTCCTTTATCAAACATTGCTGTTACTAAACATTCATCCGCATCAAAGTTCATCGCCAAATCCATCATAATTCCACTTCTCCCTTCTTATGTGTCTTGGATTTCTCCGTTGTCTTATTCTGCTCCTGTGCTTTTGCCCTTGCCTGAAAATCTTTTAAAGACTGCAGCACAGATTTCTTCACTTCACCTTTTGCTCTGCTTGCAGGTTCTGCCTTTTGTGGCTGGCTCCGATTTACAGATACCGGTTCCTGCTCTGCCCTTCTGTCTGCCGCAACCGCAGAAGGTTTCTGTCCACTTCCTATTACTGTTTCTGTCGTATGTTCCGTTTCCTTTACCCTTCCATGCTTTTCATCCAGATACTTTTCCATGTCTGCGATTGCTTTCTGCACCAGAGGCTTTCTTTATAGTGTGGAATCATATCTATCAGATCACGCCGTATCCGGTCTGCACTCATCAACTCATATTCTCCGGAATAATTTTCATCACCATCTTGCAGATCAAATCCGATTCCTTTAATCCCATGCAGTCTCTCTGCTGGGATACTCTCATATATTTTAATGGCTTCTTCTAAAGTGAGGTTGTTATGGTACTCTCCCATGACCGGAAACTCCATGCACTCTGCGACATAAAAACTGATCGTGGCTTCTGGCTGTTCCTGCTCCGGCTGTTTGTCAAAAATAGAAAATCGCTCTGTATCTTCCAGACGGGAAAGTAAAGAACGGGCAGTTATAACATCGCTGTCTATATCGGATTCCTCGGATACCTCAAGCAGCCAATCCTTGATAGTTTCTGTTTTCTTATTCAAAATATCCTCCGTGAGTTTTTCCACCTGTTCTTCTCTATTTTCAACTGTATCGTTATACTCATAGGTATCAACGTCATAGCTAAAATTATCCAGGTCCACAGCGAGCTTTTTAATCTCCTGCTGGTCAAGATATTTTTCGGATTCTTTTATATACTCTGCCAGAGTGATTCGCTCCTCTGCAATCGGGTTAATATCCACCTTAATTCCTGCCATCGCTATACCAGATTCATTTAAGGCATTGAAAAAGCTATCTTCTCGAATATCACCTTTATAGGAAAGAACCACATCAAGGTCAGAATCTTCCCGGTAAAGGTCTTGTCTGCTTCTGGAACCATACACTCTTGCAGCAAGCAGCTCTACCTCCTGTTCCATTCCCATATCTTCTAATACTGCCTGTGCATGATACAAGACACCTCTTTCAACATCTGCCTGCTCAGACTGTTTAATGCCAGTTCATTTCTTCCAATCTCAGAAGTCGCACGAAGTTCCCCCTCCTGCAATAAATCTTTAGAGTGCTGGATCGTCATTTCTTCAAATTCTTTATAATCCACTTTGACACATTCCATATCATCCATTCTTTCACTTTTAAGGATTTCATAAGCAGCTTCCTGAATAGATGCGTCTGGATTATCATAATCACCACCCTGGATTTCATGCAGATCAGAGTCATAAAAAATAAACGAATATCCTTCTTCTGTTGCCTGTATGGTCAGATACCCTTTACTCCTGGTAAACTGCATTGCGATTCCTTCATAGGTTTGCATTGCTTCTTCCCTGCGAAATCCTTCAAAAATACTTGCCGGGCAGTTCTTTTCTAATTGTATCCGCTGCATCTGTTCTTCCTGAACTTCTTCCACATCTGCCATCAGATCTTCGTAATCCACTACTTTTGTATCTTCCAGTGAGTATCCTTTATCTTCTAAAATATCACTGGCAGCTTCATCTACATAGATTGTCGGATTGTCATAGATTCCTCCATCATCCTCCTGATAATCTTCATTATAAAATGTATAGTCATAGCCATCTTCTGCGGTCTGGATTGTAAAGTATTGTTTTCCAATCTGATATGCAATCTGTACCTCATTCCAGTCCAGCATGTTTTCCATTTTATTTACCGCTTCATATATTTCTGGATTCAGCCACCCTCCGATCTGTTCATACGCATGGGTAAGCCGATCTATTCCGTTTTCACATCGGATGAAATCCATGCTTTCCTGCATTGTTTCCGTATTCTGGATACCAAGCACTTTTTCCTGATGATTTGGCAGGCGTAAATATTCCTGCATCGCTTCATCCAGTGATTTATACCGGTTTACTTTTACTACACCCTCTGCATTTACATCTTCCATCACATAAAAATTATCAATGTAATGGATCTCTGGCATTTTTAACTTTATGCCTTCTGGCAGCTGCACCTCACTGACTGCATGGAAATTAAACCGGACATCCGTTCCAGATTCGTTTTTTCCTGCCATCGTTTCTTCCCAAGTATCTTTCTGTACTGCCTGTATTTCTTCGATTGTAAGTGTCTGTCCACTCCGCAGGGTTACAACAGAATCTTTCGAGAATTCCGTCAAGTCATAAAGTGTTGTTCCATTTTCCTGCAAATATTCTGATACAGCTTCTAACGCTCCTTCATCAAATCCATTCCATAAGTCCTCCGCTACAAGCTGTCCATTTTCTGCTACGATAATACCTGCCACATCGGAGCCAAATTCATCATGTTCCATTAAGAAGAACTTCTCCCCGGCATATTCCTTTTCATCAACCGTATGCCATGTCCCGTTATGTCCTTCTGCTTCATATCCTCTTGTCTCTGCCGTGATCGTCACTTCGTTTTCTCCTATCGCCTGTTCTATCCTCTGCATCCGGATCTCAGCTCTTGCCATGTCGATAAACCCATCTAAAACTGCCGGGTGGCTTTCGATCACATAATCCAGGTTCAGATTTCTGCCCCGGCTGATATTTTCCGGGACTTCGATATGCTCCGCCCAGTCTTTGTTCTGTCTGGAAAATCTTCCATCATGGGAAAGTTCACGGATGGTATTTGCCATAACAAAATTCATACGTTCTTCCCCGAAGCGTTCCACGACTTCTTTTGCCGCATCCTGCTTTAAGTGCAGCCCGTCAAAATTCTCCCGGATGGCTTCTTCGATTGCTTTCTTACAGTCCAGGTTTAACTTTCTGGAATCCAGATAAGCATCCACATCCCGTTCTCCCATTGCCTGTTCCAATGTTCCTTTATAAACTGGCGGATATGCCCTGACGGAATTATGTTCCAGCATGTTCATTCTCTGCTGGACAAACTCCGGAAGTTCTTGAAATCCAAAAGAATCTACATAATAGGCTGTGATCTCTGCACCCCTGTTTATCACGATCACATCACTTACCGATAAGGAATGGCCACGGAAATCTTCCGGTCGGTCAATGTTAAAGCGTTCAAATATATTGTCTAACGTGATCGTTGGCATCCACGGTGCTGCATAAACCATCCTGTAATCCTTTCCGTCAATGGTATAGCCCAGACTCTTTGCGGATTCCATTCCCATAAACTGATAAGTATGCTCATCTCCGGTATCCATCTGATAAATGGCAAACCTTCTGCTTTCTCCATGCAGAAGAAGTGTCTCATCAATCTTTTCTGCACTCTGCTGTACCAGTGCTTCCTGTTTTGTAGCAGATATTTCTCTCTCTTTCTGCACTTCCCATTCTGTTTCTGTGATTCCAAAGATACCGTCATATCCAAGGATCTCACTTTCCGTCTCCACAAGCATCTGTTCTGCCCGTTGTGGATTCTCTGGATTTCCGTGTAAGATATAAATTTCTGCCCCTCCACGGTACAGTTCATATGCCCGGTCTTTCGTAAGCGGGAGCATATGGTCTAACTGAATTCCTGCCTCGTGCATTTCCGTAAAACCGATCATGCCATCCGGGAAATTGTCAATCTGTGCCTGTGTTTCATTCATAAGGCTTCTCGTATATTCACTTCCCGGTCTGCGGATTGCGGTCATCATACGGTTCACCAGTCCAAGCACTTCGTCTTTGTCATCCATCTTATATGCAAAATTCACAATAAGATTTCTCTGGGAATCTGTGAAATTTCCTGTATTTGCAGCTTCTGCCGTTTCAATCAGACGGTGAGCATACTGCATGGCTGTTTCTTCTACAATCTCCGGTTCTTTCACTGGGAAGTTTGCCCTTGCTGCCTGGATTACTTCATACACTAGCTTTGAACCGGCTTCATCGTAAGATTCCCTCATGTCCCATACCAGGTCATTCAGTCTTTCCACCCGTCCGGGGAAAGTTTCTGCATATTCATTTACAAATGCCTTTTCTTCTTCTGAAAAAATATTTCTTGGAAACTCTGCTTTATGCACCAACATCTCTGCCTGCTCTTTCGGAGAAAGGTCAGAAAAATAAGTAACGCCTGTGTCAGCATCATATTCCACATCATAAAAATCAATCGGATAGTTCTCTCCGTGTCCACTGCTGTCATAGAGTGGTGTGACGGCAGCACCTTTTTCCTCCAGAAACTTTCCAGTGGTTTCTCATTCTCCTCTATCTCACCACTTTCCAGAAGGCGGACGTATTCCCCCACATTCTGCTCTAACTGTTCCCTGCTCATGTTTTCGATCAGGTCATAAGTAAACTCGGAACCCATGCTGCCTGAAAGATGCAGGATCAAATCTTCCTTATGGAAGGTATCCCGCACCGGTCTTTCCATTTCCAGTTCGTGCATCTGTGTCTCGATATTCTCAATGACTTCTGCAGACGTTTTCCGGATGGTATCCATAGATGCCCGGAGTGCTTTCATATCCTTGCTCTCACACCAGCTGGCAATATAGGTAAAAGAGTATTCTGAAGTATCCAAACCAAAGTGATTGCAGACAATATAGGCAATACTTTCCGCTTCTACTTCTTTTGTTGTCCGGTCTTTTAAAATTCCTTCCGCATCCATTACCTCCCGGTCATGCAGCAATGCATGGCTACTTCGTGTACTCCGGTTTCATGGTCTGAAGATTACTCATATCTTCCTGAATTGCAATATACTTTTCTGTCTGATGATAATAGCCTTTTGCTTCCCCTTCTATTTCCATCATTGTGGATTGGCCCAGGAGA
>ENA-OQCS01001835-OQCS01001835.1-human-gut-metagenome-genome-assembly--contig:-NODE-1835-length-10259-cov-2.994966_pt1 | contig 10259 bp, 15 predicted proteins | sample MGYA00242757_ERZ504575 | MGnify/ENA primary metagenome ERZ504575 (study PRJEB26092, sample SAMD00036297) | human gut metagenome | host: Homo sapiens | study: EMG produced TPA metagenomics assembly of... | reverse complement strand
GAATGGGAATTCCTCTCGTCGTTGCAAGGCGAAGAAGACAAACTTCAGGCGCGATCCTGCAAGAGTCGGAGCGGATCGTATCGTGTATCCTGAGATCGAGATGGGAAGCCGCGTGGCAAAAGCTCGTGTCGAAAGAATTTGTGGACTGGATCTCTCTTTCAAATGATTACAGTATGGTAGAGATCGTCGTGCCGCAAACTGGGTAGGAAAGAGTCTTGTCGATCTCGGAGTCAGAGAGCGTCTGGGAATCAATGTCGTCGGTATTATCAAGAACGGAAAGATCGAAGTCGCGATCAATCCGCAGGAGCCGCTTCGGGAAAAAGAAATATTGATCGTGATCGGTTCTAACGATATTCTTGAGAAATTTGACATGAAAAACAGATAGAAAATGCAGGTGAGAAAATGATTACAAGTACATCGAATATACAAGTAAAAGAATTGCTTCGTTTGCAGAAAAAAAGCCGTGAGCGGGAGAAAGAGGGCGTATTTATCGTAGAAGGACCGCGCATGGCGGAAGAGATCCCACGGGAGCGCATTGTAAAACTGTATGTGTCGGAAAGTTTTCAGGCGAAATGCGTCAAAGAAAAAAACGATCGGTTTATTCAAGAGGCGGAAGTGATGTCGGATACGGTATTTGCGCATGTGTCGGACACGAAGACTCCGCAGGGAATCCTTGCCGTCGTACGCCGGATGGAGTATACGGCGGAAGATATTTTAGGGGAGACTCCGCATGTGCTCGTTCTTGAAAATATTCAGGATCCGGGCAATCTCGGAACGATTTTCAGGACTGCAGAGGCGGCGGGGGCTACAGGCATTGTTTTGAGCAAAGACTGTGTAGATCTGTATAATCCGAAAGTGATCCGTTCTACGATGGGAGCGATTTTTCGGATTCCGTTTATTTATACGGATGATCTGAAAGGAACGATCGACGAACTGAAACGGGAAGGAATCACGGTTTATGCGGCGCATCTTAAAGGGGAAAACTCCTATGATATGGAAGATTACAAGACGGCATGCGCATTTCTTATCGGAAATGAAGGAAACGGTCTGACAGAAGAAACTGCGGCATGTGCGGATCGGAAAATACTGATCCCGATGGAAGGCGGCGCAGAGTCGCTGAATGCAGCGGTGGCTTCGGCAGTACTTATGTTTGAAGCGGGCAGACAAAGGCGGAACAAGAGAAAATAAGGCGGCGCGAGTCTGTAAATGATGATCAAAGTAAATGAAAACAAATGTGAATAATTGAAAGTAAATAAATACAGATAAAAAATAAATGAAAAGAGAGGATAAGACAATGGATTTAAAAGGAAGACATTTTTGACACTGAAAGATTTTACACCGGAAGAGATCATTTATCTTTTGGACCTTGCCGCAGAATTAAAAGAAAAGAAGAAAAAAGGGATACTTGTCGATCATCACAGAGGGAAAAATGTGGCGCTGATCTTTGAAAAAGACAGTACGCGTACACGCAGTTCTTTTGAGATAGCGGCACATGATCTCGGAATGGGGACGACTTATATCGGAACGATGGGATCTCAGTTCGGGAAGAAAGAGAGCATCAAAGATACGGCAAGAGTACTTGGAAGAATGTATGAAGGAATCGAGTACAGAGGATTCGGACAGGAGATTGTCGAAGAGCTGGCTCAGTATGCGGGAGTACCTGTATGGAACGGATTGACAAACGAGTATCATCCGACACAGATGCTGGCAGATATGCTGACGATCCGTGAACATTTCGGGAAACTGAAAGGTCTGAAACTTGTATATATGGGAGATGCCCGTTATAATATGGGCAATTCGCTCATGATCGCCTGTGCAAAACTCGGACTTGATTTTGTGGCGTGTACGACAGAAGACTATTTCCCGAATGAGGAGCTTGTAGAGGAGTGCCGCGTATATGCAAAAGAATCAGGTTCTGAAATTACATTGACAAGCGATGTGAAAGAAGGAACAAAAGGCGCTGACGTCATCTATACAGACGTATGGGTATCTATGGGAGAACCTGACGAAGTGTGGGAGAAACGGATCAGAGAGCTGACTCCGTACAAAGTAACAAAAGAAGTGATGGAAAATGCAAAACCGGAAGCAATCTTTCTTCACTGCCTTCCGGCGTTTCATGATCTTGGAACGAAAGTCGGAAGAGAGATCGGCGAGCGTTTCGGAATCACAGATATGGAAGTGACGGACGAGGTATTTGAGTCTGAACAGTCGAAAGTGTTCGATGAGGCGGAAAACCGGATGCATACGATTAAAGCGGTTATGGATGCTACATTGAAGTAAAAAATAAGTAGAAAAGAAGATAAAAACAGAGAAGATACAAAGGCAAAAAGCAAGAAAGATAAAGACAACGAAAAGCTGAGAACGTAAAAAAGATAAAAAGTCGAGAGAATAAAAAGACGAAAACTTGAGAAGCAAAAAGCCAAGAAAGTAAAATCAGAGAAGGCGAAAAGCAGATAAAATTATGAAAGCAGAGATTTTGAAAATGCTGCGGGAAGCAGACGGGTACATTTCGGGGCAGGAAATCTGTGAGAAGTTCAATGTGTCGCGCACTGCGGTCTGGAAGGTGATCCGCCGGCTTCAGGAAGACGGCTACGAGGTGGAAGCTGTGCGAAACAAAGGGTATCGCATGGTGGAAAGTCCCGACATTTTGACAAAAGAAGAAGTGGAAAGCTGTATGCATACGGAATGGGTGGGAAGAAATGTCGTATGTTATAAAGTGACGGATTCAACGAATCTGCGCATCAAGCAGATGGGAGATGAAGGCGCTTTAGCCGGAACGCTGGCTGTGGCGGAAGAGCAGACGGCGGGAAGAGGGCGCAGAGGACGTTCGTGGGAATCACCTGCGGAGCGGGGATCTTTATGTCGGTTCTTTTAAGACCGAAGATCACGCCGGATAAAGCGTCTATGCTGACGATCGTGACGGCGTGCAGTACGGCGAAAGGAATAAAAAAATATTTTGAAAATGAGGGAGCTTCCTGTCCGGATATTCAGATTAAGTGCCGAACGATCTCGTTGTCAACGGGAAAAAACTGGCAGGTATTCTCACGGAGATGAGTACGCAGATCGATTATATCAATTATGTGACCGTCGGGATCGGAATTAATGCAAACACAAAAAAGTTCCCGGAAGAATTAAAAGATCATGCAACATCGCTGTATCTTGAATGCGGACATATGGTGAAACGAGCGTCTGTCATTGCGTCGATCATGAAATGTTTTGAGGAAGATTACCGCCTGTTTCTTGAGACGGAAGATTTATCCGGACTGATGGAAACGTATATGTCGATGCTTGTCAACCGGGATCGGGATGTTCTTGTGCTTGATCCAAGCGGAACATATAAGGCAAAGGCGCTGGGGATCGATAAAACGGAGAGTTGATCGTGAGAAGGGAAGACGGAACTTCGGAACATGTCTATGCCGGAGAAGTCTCGGTCAGAGGTGTGTACGGTTATGTATAAATGCATGTGCGGGATAAGAAATGCATGCATAGGATAAGCTGAGAGATATGGATGAGTATAGACGAACTAAATGCAGATTTTAAGTTCGGAAAAAAACAGGAAAAAGAGAGGTAATGTATGGAAGAAGAGGTTGTGCTTTGTGCGGCAAGCGCATATGAACAGAAATTTTATTTGAATCCTCAGTTTGAGTCGCTGCCGGAAGCAGTGCGTCAGGAACTGCAGATCATGTGCGTATTGTATACGGAAGATGTGGGAGGCATTCTCCTTGTCGTATATGATGAAGAAGGAAATCTCGAGTTAAAAGTAGAGCACGAAGAAAATGATTTTGCTTTTGATGAGATAGGAAGTGTGCTGAAGATCAAACAGCTTCAGCAGACGAAAAGAGAATTGTTTGAATCGCTTGAAACATTTTACAGGGTGTTTTATCTCGGAGAGGAGTAGGGTGTGGAATTTTTACAAAAGGTCATCCAACTGTATGCTGAGAGAAAAGAATGGTTTCTGGATTTGTTTGCGGCACATGTGGGCTGGCTTTAACGGCGGCTGTGAGCGCGGGATCATAGGACTTCTTTTAGGGATTTTTATTTCGGAACATAAAAAGCGGCAGGTCCCGTTCTGACGATCGCAAATATCGGTTATACGATTCCGGCGATCTCACTTCTGGGAATGCTGATCCCGGTTTTGGGGATCGGAGATAAGACGGCGATAACCGCTCTTACGATTTACGGCATCATGCCGATGGTGCGAAATACGTATGCGGGAATTACCGGCGTCGGGGAAGAAGTAGTCGCGGCGGCGGAAGGAATGGGGAGCACGCGCTTCCAGATCATGACAAAAATCAAACTTCCACTGGCAGCGGGAGTCATCATAGCAGGCGTAAGAAATATGGTCGTTATGACAATCTCTGTGTCGGCGATCGCGTCGTTTATAGGAGCGGGAGGTCTTGGAGTAGCGATTTACAGAGGTATTACGATCTATGATTCGGCAATGACGTTTTGCGGTAGTTTTCTGATCGCGCTTCTGGCGATCGTAAGCGATCTTTTGCTCGGATTGCTGGAACGGAAAGTGAAAAAGAAAACAGGCATAAAAAACAGATAAAACAGGAAAACATAAATAAAAAAACATAAATAGAAAAATATAAATAGAAAAATATAAACAGAAAATCATAAAAGGACACTATGAATAAGGAGGCAAAAGATGAGATTAAAGAAGATCACGGCGCTTTTTCTGACCGGCGCGCTTATACTTTCGATGGCCGGATGCGCGGGAAACGGAAGCAAAGATAAGAAAGAAGGAAGTGCGGGAAACGAAGCTCAAGAACCGGTTAAGATCGCCACAAAGCCGATGACAGAGCAGTTTATCCTCGGAGAAATGTTGAAAAAGCTTATCGAGGAGAAGGCAGGTTATGAAGTAGAACTTACAAAAGGTATCGGCGGAGGAACGAGCAATATCCAGCCGGCAATGGAAAAGGGAGAGTTTGATCTCTATCCGGAATATACATCCAGCGGATGGATTCTTGTGCTCGGACATAAGGCAGGTGAAGTAAGCGATGATAAGATGCTTGCAAAACTTCAGGAAGAATACGAAGAAAAATTCGATATGACGTGGGTAGGGCTGTATGGTCAGAACAATACGTATGCCGTTGTCGTAAGAGAAGATACGGCAAAGAAATACAATCTTGAGACATGCTCGGATCTGGCGGCGGTTTCGGATCAGCTTGTTTTCGGAGGAAACCCGGATTATATCGAGAGAGCGGACGGTCTTCCGGGGATGTCTGCGGCGTATGGATTTCAGTTTAAAGAGATCAAAGATATTGATATCGGTTTGAAATATCAGGCGCTTAGAAACGGTGATATTGATGTGACGAACGGGTATACGACAGACGCTCAGATCAGTCAGGATGATGTGAGAGCGTTAAAAGACGATAAGTCTTATCAGGTAAATTATTTTTGTTCAACGGTTGTCCGCAAAGATGCGCTTGAAAAATATCCGAAGCTCAAAGAGACGTTAGAGCTGATGGACGGAATTCTTACAGATCAAAAAATGGCGGAACTGAATTATCAGGTTGAGGAAGAAGGACGTGACGAAGCGGAAGTGGCGGAAGAATTTTTAAACGTCCGGGTTACTGTAAAATATTTTCCGAAAACCGTGAGAACAGAACCGTTTGAAGAAACTTCGAGAAGAAACAAAAAGTACAGGGGAATGAATGCGTATGGAAATGATACGTCTGGAACATGTGACGAAAAGCTTTGGCAGATATAAAGCATTGGATGATGTGAGCATTGTTGTGGAAGAAGGCGAATTTTTGACGGTGATCGGCAGATCGGGATGTGGAAAGACGACGATGCTTCGGATGATAAACGGATTGCAAAAGCCGGATTCGGGAAAAGTATATGCGGCAGGGGAAGACGTAGGAGAGGCAGATTGATCCGGCTTCGAAGAAAGATCGGCTACGTGATACAAAATAAAGGGCTTTTTCCTCATATGACTGTTGAAAAAAACATTATTTACGTTCCTGTTATAAGCGGACAGAAGGATAAACGGCAAAACCGGAAACTGGCGGAAGAATTGATCGGTCTGGTCGGTTTGGAGCGTGAGATGCTTGACCGTTATCCCGAAGAACTCTCCGGAGGTCAGCAGCAAAGAGTCGGGATCGCAAGGGCGCTTGCGTCCCGCCCGAAACTTCTTCTGATGGACGAGCCATTCGGGGCGCTGGATGAAATTACAAAGCGGGCTATGCAAAATGAACTTCTGGCATTACAGAAAAAATTAGGAATGACAGTCGTGTTTATTACGCATGATATCAGGGAAGCGATGAAATTGGGAGACCGGGTTCTTGTGATGGAGCAGGGAAAGATCGCGCAGTGCGATACGCCGGAAAATGTAAAGAAAAATCCGGCGGATGAATTTGTGAAAGAACTGATCGGATGAAAAACTATGAAAAAACGTAATCTGACAAAAGGAAATGTGACGGCTGTAATGCTGCTGTTTGCCGTGCCGATGATCCTTGGAAACATCATGCAGCAATGTTACAATCTGGCAGATACATGGATTGTCGGGAGGTTTGTCGGCGCGGAAGCGCTGGCGGCTGTCGGAAGCGCATATACGCTTATGACGTTTTTAAATTCGATCCTGATCGGCATGTGTATGGGGAGCGGAGCGCTTTTTCAATCTGTTATGGCCGAAGAGCGTTAAGAAAACTAAAAGAATATATTGTTTCATCGTTTGTGCTTATTTTTTCAGTGACAGTGATTTTGACGATTGTTTCATATGTGTGCCTTGATCCGATTCTCACGCTGATGCAGATTCCGGCGGATATTTACGGACTGATGCGCTCTTATATGGGCTGATCCTCGCCGGATTGATCTTTGTTTTTCTCTATAATTATTTTGCGTTTCTGCTCCGTTCATCGGGAAATTCGGTGATTCCTCTGATTTTTCTCGGCGTCGGAACTGCGCTTAATATCGGACTGGATTTTTTCTTTGTCGCAAAACTCGGGCGCGGAGTGAAAGGGGCGGCTGAGGCAACGGTTCTTGCTCAGGCAGCGGCAGGACTTGGAATCGCATTATACGCTCTTGTGAAAGAACCGGAACTTAACATGAAGAAAATGAAAGAAGAGGGGATCGGTATAAGGGCAGATCTTTTGAAAGAGATCTTTTCTTATTCTGCATCGACGGGAATCCAGCAGTCTGTGATGAATTTCGGGATACTTATGGTTCAGGGACTTGTGAACAGTTTCGGAACATCGGTTATGGCGGCGTTCGCTGCAGGGGTAAAGATTGATACATTGGCATATATGCGGCACAGGAATTCGGGAATGCATATTCGATATTTATCTCGCAGAATTATGGGGCGGATAAAAAAGAACGGATCAGAAAAGGAACAAAAAGCGCTGCCGTGACTGTCATAATGTTTTGCGCGGCGGCATCTGCGGCAGTCTTTTTCGGAGCAGAGTTTTTGATGGGGATTTTTATTGATCCGCAGAAAACACAGATCATTCAGATCGGAACAGGGTATTTGAAAACAGAGGGAGCGTGTTATTGCGGGATCGGAATCCTGTTTTTGCTCTACGGATATTTCCGGGCAGTGGAAAGACCGAAAGTTTCTCTTCTTCTTACGATCCTCTCACTTGGAACACGGGTTGTCCTTGCCTATGCATGTGCGCCGTTGTTCGGCGTTGGAGCGATCTGGACGGCGATACCGATCGGCTGGGCGATGGCGGATGCGGCAGGAATCATCCTGTTAAGACGCGGCGAGCGTACTAACAGGATGAATGAAATTATGTAATTGTCGTCTGTCAACGTATAAACTGTTTTCTGTAAGCGGTAGGAGTCATGCCGCATATTTTTCGGAAACATTGGGAAAAATAGCTTGAAGAAGAGAAGCCGCACTGTTTTGCAATCGCTGCCTGGTTCAGATCCGTTGAAGTAAGAAGTTCCTGACTTGTGAAGATCCGTTTCTGAGCAAGATAGTTCATAGGCGCGATCCCGTAAATTTCGGTAAATGTATGGGCAAAATAATATTTATTCAGATGGGTCAGCTCCGCAAGTGTGTCAAGAGTGATGTTTTCTCTGAAGTTAGAATCGATGAAGCGCTTTGCGTAACTGCATTCGCGGGTAATCTTTTTTGAGGAAGGAAGCATTTCTACGGGCGATCCGGTATGTCGTGAAAGTTGAATGATGAGAGCTTCGAGAAGATTTTGACAGATCGTCTCGTAGCTTTCTTTTTGTTCGTCCATCTCCCGGAGGATCGTATGAAAGTAGAAGTCGAGATTTTCGGAGAAATCTTCGCACTGTATATTTAAATATTCTTTGTCGTTATAAATAAGAAAGTTTAGTCCCTCCACGCCGAGGACAATGTATTCCAAGGGAGAATTTTTGTCTGAAACTTCCGTGTGGCGGATGCTCGGTTGATGATGATCAGATTCTGTTTTCGGATCGGAAATGATTCTTCTTCTACAATGAAGCTTCCGCATCCGTTCAGTACGTAAAAAAGCTCGGAAAAATAATGGGTGTGCGGGTAGCTTTCCCAGTCTTGTTCGTACTTTGAATAACTGGAGTAGAGCAGGCGGTACGGCATTTGCGAAAATGTTGTTTCCTGATTAGAAGTGTTGAATGAATGTCGTATATTTCCCATAAATACAGCCTCCGTTGTTTATCTGGAATAGTTTAGAAATTTTGTTTTTTAACTAAAAAAGTAAAAAATTAATGTGTTTATTATAGTGAATTCTTAAAAAAAAATCAAGGGAAAATGGATGTATTGTAGAAGCGGCGAAAAAAAGAAATTATATATAATGCACAAAAAATAAATATAAAAAAAGTTTTTGTCGGAAAAACGCAAAAAAAAAGTCGGGGGAAATACAAAAAAGCAATATTTATAAAAAAAAGGACAAGAATGGGTATTGAAAAATTATCGGATTTCGTTTATTCTAAGACCAAGAGAAACAAATCGTTAAATAAAGGAGGACCAACGATTATGAAAAAGAAAAAACTGATCAGTCTGTTACTTGTTGCTTCTATGGCATTCAGCTTGCAGCTTGTGGTTCATCAGGCGGAGACGACAAAGACGCTGACAAAGGTGGAGACGAAAAAACACTGAAGGTTGCAGCGGTAGAAACAGCTTACGGCGCAGACATGTGGAAAGAAGTTTGCTCAGCATTCGAGAAATCTCACGAAGGCGTTAAGGTTGAACTTACAATCGACAAAAAGCTCGAAGATGTAATCAACCCGCAGATGAAATCCGGCGAGTATCCGGACGTGATCTTAAGAGCTGTAGGAGCTGAATCGGGAATCACAGAGACATTCGTAAAAGACAACAACCTTGTTGATCTGACAGATGTTCTTGATATGACAGTACCGGGCGAAGAAGTAACTGTAGGAGACAAGATCCTTCCGGGATTCGTTGAGAATACAATTACAAATCCGTACGGAGACGGAAAAACATATCTGATGCCGATGTTCTACGGCCCATGCGGACTGTTCTACAATGCAGGACTGTTTGAGGAAAAAGGCTGGGATGTTCCGACTACATGGGATGAGATGTGGGCACTTGGCGACAAAGCGAAAGAAGAAGGAATCGCATTGTTTACATATCCGACAACAGGTTACTTTGACGCATTCTTCTATGCTTTGATGCATGAGACAATGGGAGACGATTTCTCTAAAGCGCTGACATATGAAGATGGTATCTGGGATACAGAAGGCGCTAAACAGGCATTTGACATTGTTGCAAAACTTGCTACATATACAGAAAAAACAACACCGGCTAATGCAAACGACAACGATTTCCGTAAGAACCAACAGCTTGTACTTGACAACAAAGCGCTGTTCATGCCGAACGGAAACTGGGTAATCGGCGAGATGGAAGATGCTCCGAAAGCAGACGGATTCGAGTGGGGATTCACAGCTCTTCCGGCTGTTAAAGAAGGCGGAGAGAGAGCTTCTTACACATTCTTCGAGCAGATCTGGATGCCGGCAGAAGCAAAAGAGCAGGATCTCGGAAAAGAATTTATCGCTTACCTGTACTCTGATGAAGCAGCTAAGATCTTCTTCGATAAAGGCGGAGCAGTTCAGCCGATCGAAGGAATGTCTGATATGATCACAGATGATAATACAAAACTGTATTACTCAATCTACGACACAGGCGCAGTTGCAGTTATGGATGCATTCGCAGCAACAGAGCGATCGAAGGTCTTACAACACGTTCTACATTCTTTGATCCGGTTAACTCTCTTGTAACTGGAGACAAGACAGAGCAGGATTGGATCGATCAGATCAAAGCTGACAGTGCTAAATTCCATGAAGCG
>ENA-OQCS01001834-OQCS01001834.1-human-gut-metagenome-genome-assembly--contig:-NODE-1834-length-10267-cov-2.096351_pt1 | contig 10267 bp, 15 predicted proteins | sample MGYA00242757_ERZ504575 | MGnify/ENA primary metagenome ERZ504575 (study PRJEB26092, sample SAMD00036297) | human gut metagenome | host: Homo sapiens | study: EMG produced TPA metagenomics assembly of... | reverse complement strand
GATGTTGCTATCCTTGTAAGTAATGAGGCATTAACGGCTCTCAAGTGGTTCGGAATCGAGGCAACTGCGGCAGGAAATAATGGCATTGGATATAATGATGTTGTGCGCTGGATTTATGATGCACTGTATCAGATGAATATTGAGTGTGATTTCGTATGGCCGGAATCAGATAATCTGGATCAGTATAAAGCAATCTTTGTCCCGGCACTCTATGCAGCACCAGATGAACTTCTGGAAAGACTGAAACAGTATGTGGCAGATGGTGGTACGTTGGTGGCAACATTTAAGACGGCATTTGCGAATGAGAATATTAAGGTAAGTCATGAAATGCAACCGCATATTTTAAGTAACTGCTTCGGAATCAACTATCAGCAGTTTACCTTCCCGAAGAATGTCGGACTGACTGGAAGTATTATCCGAGAAAGTGGTGCAGATGAAGCAGATAAGAAAAACGAAACAAAAGAAATTATTGAGACTGAAGAAAATACAGATGTGCCTGCAACAGCTAAAGTATTCATGGAATTATTAATGCCACAGGAAGCTGAAGTTCTGGCATCTTATGACCATTATAATTGGAAAGAATATGCAGCAATCACTAAGAATCATTATGAAAAAGGAACTGCCATCTACATTGGTTGCATGACAGATGACAACACTTTAAAAGCAGTGATCACAGAAGCACTTAAGAGTGCAGAGGTAGAGCTTCCGGAATATAGATGGCCGGTGATCGTAAGAAAAGGAACCAATGATCTGGGAAAATGTGTCAGATATATCCTAAACTATTCCGCAGAAAAACAGAAAGTTTCTTATTATGGCAAAAATGGTACAGAGTTGTTATCAGGAGAATCTGTACAGGATGGAGAAAGCATCACGTTTCACCATGGAATATAAAAATTGTTGAAGAAGCATAAAATATAGGTAAGTGTAAAACACAGGGAGATTTTTCTTATTAGATATTCCTGTGTTTTTATATTACCTTTAAATTATTGATATTATATTGTGCAAAAACTATAAAAGACAAAAACTAACAAATGAATGACAAAATAACAAACAAAAAGGACATAATTCTTTCTTTAAATGAATGTAAAAATTGATAAAATATTCTTATAGAAAACACAAAGATATATACAAATATCACAATCAGGGAGGAAAGAAATAAGATGAAAAAAATTACAGTGTGTTTACTGATCGGTGCAATGGCTGCAAGTATGCTTACCGGCTGTGGAAGCAATGGTGGAAGTTCTGATTCTTCAGACTCAAAAGCAGACAGCAGTTCAGAAACAATGACTATTATGATGAACGGTTCTGATTCAGATGCATATATGGAAGGATACCGTAAGATCATTGATGGATTTAATGAGTCCAACGAGTATGGAGTAAAGGTAGAAATTCAGAACGTAACCAACTCTGACTATAAGACAAAACTGACAACAATGATGGCTTCTGACTCTGAAACAGATATTATCTTTACATGGGAACTTGGATATCTTGAAAACTTTGTAAATGGTGATAAGATCGTCAGCCTTCAGAAATATCTGGATGAAGACGAGGACTGGAAAAATAGTTTCAATGGAGGTATTTTAGAGCCTTTAACATATGATGGCGAAGTATATGCAATCCCAACTCAGCAGAGTACAGCTATCATGTATTATAACAAAGCAATTTTTGATAAATATGTCTTGAAGTTCCGACTACATATGATGAGTATGTGCAGGTATGCGACACATTAAAAGAAAATGGAGTTACACCTGTTGCATTAGCTTCTACAGCGGATGATGCATGGCTTGTATCTCAGTATATCCAGCAGCTGAGTGATGGAATTAAAGGCGAGGATTTATTCAACTCTATAAAAGACGGCACAGGAAAATGGAACGATGAAGGTATGGTTGAAGCTGGTAAACTGTTCCAGGAAGAAGTTAATAAAGGATATTTCGAAGATGGATTTACCGGAGTATCAAGAGAAGAGGCACAGTTACAATTTGCAAATGGACAGACAGCAATGTACTTCAATGGATGTTGGGAAATCTCCAATCTGGATAAGAAAGAGAATGCTGCAGAAGCAGAAAATATTAGTTGCTTCTTAATGCCGGCAGTAAATGAAGAATATGCAGGTGTAGAAGTTGGCTCTGTTGATACTTCTTATGCGATTACTAAGAACTGCAAGAATGTAGATGCTGCAGTAGCGCTGTTAAAATATATGACAAACGAAGAATCAACTTCTTCATTACTTTATGATTATGGACGTTTCCCAAGTACAAACATTGATATCGACGATTCAAAATTAACACCGCTGTGTGCAGATTGCGTAAATCTTCTGGGAGATGCAAAGCACAGACGCCATGGTTTGACCGTGTAGATACTGATCTTGGAAATGAATTTAACAATACAGCAATTGGAATTGCAAACGGTGATGATGTGCAGGAAGCATTTGATACCCTGCAGTCTTATGCAGAAAGCAAGAGTAAATAAACAGATTGTTAAATAAATTGGCGGAACCTGAGATTTTACATTGGGTTCCGCTTGTTAAAAGGGAGAGTTGTCTATGAATAAAGTAATGGGTAATAAGAAAACCATAGCACTTTTTGTATTGCCTGCATTTATTATTTATGCAATCTTTGCATTAGCTCCTATTTTTTATAATGTGTATCTTTCATTATTTGATACAGACCTGATGTCAAAGATGAACTTTGTAGGAATCAAAAATTATCTGAGTCTTTTCAGTGATAAAACATTTAAACATGCATTTGGAAATAATATTCTGATGGTTGTCGGATCTTTGGTGGCACATATGCCATTAGCAATGTTCTTTGGTAATGCAATCTTCAAAAAATCAAAGGTGCATCATTTTTCCAGACTGTATTTTTCCTTCCATGCGTAATCTGTGGTGTAGCAGTTGGTCTTACATGGACATTCATTTACAATGGTAATTATGGTCTGCTTAATGGTTTCTTAAAAGCAATCGGACTTGGTGGTTTGCAGCAGATGTGGCTGGCTAATAAAGAAACGGCAATGCTTTGCATTATCATTGTTATTATGTGGCAGTATGTTGGTTATCATATGGTAATTCAGTTGGCTGCAATGAGAAATATTGATTCTTCTTTCTATGAGGCTGCTGAGATTGATGGTGCTACAGGCTGGCAGCAGTTTAAGTACATCACATTTCCGCTTATCAAACCAATTCTGAAAATTGACGCAGTTTTGATTATTACAGGTTCTCTGAAATATTACGATCTGGTTGCTGTTATGACTTCAGGTGGACCAAACCATGCAACAGAGGTTATGTCTACATATATGTATTATCAGTCATTTAATATTCTGAATTATGGATACGCCAGTGCAATCGGTGTTGTCTTAATGTTACTGTGTATGTTATCTGTAGGAATTTCCAACAGAGTATTCAAGACAGACGAAACAGTGTAGGAGGTGTTGGGAAATGAAGAGAAGTGCCTCAGAAAATATATGGCTCGTTATTAAATATGTATTGCTGATCGGGTTTACGATTCTTTGTATCTACCTCTTGTATGGTTGTTTTTGGCATCATTTAAAACGAATGCTGAATTGTATACGAATACATGGGGATTACCGGAACAGTGGTCAATGACAAACTATGTAAATGCAGTTGTAAAAGGTGGTGTATTCAGATACTTTGGAAACTCAGTTATTATTGCTGTTTCTGCGGTTCTGGTTACTGTAATCCTTGCAACAATGGCATCTTATGCAATTGCCAGAATGCATTGGAGGCTTGCAAACCTTACACATAGTATTTTCCTTTTAGGAATGATGATTCCTATTTATGCTCTGGTAATTCCTCTGTTCTCTATTTTTAAGGGGATGGGATTTCTGGATACACATCTTGCGGTTATTATTCCGCAGATTGCTGTAGGATTTCCGATGGCCATTTTCATTATCTGCGGATTTATGAGAAGTATTCCGACAGAACTTGAAGAGGCAGCAATTATTGACGGATGTACGGTATTTCAGTGTTTCTTTAAGATTATCCTGCCAATAGCAAAATCTTCAGTTGTAACAGTTGCAGTCGTTCAGTTTATCAATGTGTGGAATGATCTTCTGTTGCCGAGAATTTTCCTCACGGACAGTTCAAAAATGACGCTGCCGGTAGGACTTACCAACTTCCAGGCGATGTATTCTACAGACTATGTAGGTATGATCGCGGCAGTTATTATTACAATTATTCCTAGCATTGTAGTTTATATTTTATTACATAAGCAAATTATGGAAGGTATGGTTGCAGGTGCTGTAAAAGGATGATATGATTCAGAAAAGAAATCACTGCTTCTTATATGGGGCAGTGATTCTTTGAATCAGGAAAAGGTGGTAATGTTATGAATTTGTTGATTGCAGATGATGAGGCTGTAATTCGCAGGGGACTGCTGAGTCTTGACTGGAAATCAATAGGAATTACAGATGTGTATTCGGTTGCAAATGGAGTAGAAGCGAAAGAACTTTTGTTGAGCACATCGATAGATCTGGTTATTTTTGATATCAGAATGCCCGGTTTCAGTGGACTGGAACTGGCGCAGATGGTGAAAGAACGGTCTATGGATGTGGCCGTTGTACTTTTATCTGGATTTTCAGAATTTGAATATGCAAGATCGGCAATGCGATATGGTGTATATGAATATCTGCTTAAACCGGTTTCTCCAAATGAACTGATGGAAACAATGCATAACGTTATGCACCGTCTGGAACAGAAAAGATTTGAACAGAAGTTATTAAGCCAGAAGGATGAATTTGGGGAAAAGCATGATGCGGTATCGCAGGTAAACAGTCTTTTTGTACAGTCGTCCAATACGATTAAATCTATTTTGACAGATATTGCACAGAACTATGAACAGAATATTTCTTTATCAGACCTTGCTGAGAAATATCATTTTTCAGAGAGTTACATTTCACGTAAGATAAAAAAAGAAACAGGTTACACTTTTGTAGATATTTTAAACGGAATCCGCCTGATGTGTGCAGCCAGTCTTATCAAAACAGGTGAAAAGATAAGTGATGTGTGTGAAAAAACAGGGTTTAATGACCAGCATTATTTTTCACAGCTGTTTAAGAAAACATTTGGATGTACGCCGTCAAATTATAGAAATGAAAATGGTGAAAATTTCCCGGGACTTTATGAAATACTGAATAGTAAATCAGGAAATGGAAAGTGATATGAGAAGGCGCGATAAATTAAAACAAACTGGTGTTTTAAAAACAAATGGAAGTTTGATGAATAAGATTTTTAAAGTCTATATGTTGTTAATGTTTGTTTCATGTGTTGTTCTGCTGGGTGTTTTCGGAATTCGTTTTTCCAGTGTTTATAACTCACAGGCAAGATCACATATGAACGATGTTACTGTAGCAGCAGAAACAGGATTGGAAGAAAGAATCAGCCAGATTGATCAGCTCTCTGTGTCGATTCTGATCAATAACAGTGTACAAAAGAACTTAAAGGAAATCAATTATCAGACACTGGTGAATCCGGAAAATACATCCTTCAAACTGAAAAAGCAGCGATTTCCAGTGAAATCCGAGGAAGTGTTTTTAATGTCTCGGGAATTGTTTCGGCCAGGATTTTTTCTCTGGATAATGTGGAAATTGTAATAGGAACCTCTGGTAAAAGAATCAAAGCAGATGATATTACAAAAGAAAAAATCTATGACCAAAATGGAGGGGCACTGTGGGCAGACGATGAAGAAAATGGAATGATTGGGTTATATCGTGCCATTCTAAGTGTTGATGATTTTAAACCTATCGGATATATGATTATTGAGTGTAAAAATTCATATTTCAGCGAAAAACTTCAATCTGTTCCCAGCACGTATAAAAATCGTTTTTACCTTTTGAATAATGATATGGACATTATCGTATCTAGTGAGAAAAATATGTGTGGAAATTCTTTTCCACTGGAAACGAGAGATTTTAAGAATGTAAAATTGTCAAGGATCCCAGTACAGGAGAGAATAGTTATTTTACATATCAGTATGTGAATAATGGGTGGCTTCTGGTTTCCACTATCAATGTGGGGCAGTTGTGGAAGAGTATAGGAATTGCGCTGGTGAGTGTACTTATTACGTTTGGAATTGTGCTTTGGTTTCTCTGATAATAATGAGATATGCTGCCAGAGTTATGGTAAAACCGACAAAGAAACTGGTAGATAGTATGACTGCATATCAGGAAGGAAACTTTGATTCCCGATTCAAGGTGGAAAGTCAGGATGAGATCAGCCAGATTGGTATGGTTTATAACCAGATGGCGGATAAGGTACAGAATCTGATAGAGAAGAATTATACGCTGGAAATTGCAACAGAGAGGCTGAGATTGAATTTCTGAAAATGCAGATCAACCTCATTTTCTGTATAACTGCCTGGATACGATAAGCTGGCTTGGTTTTTCAAATGGAAACAGTGAAATAACGGATCTGGCAGTTGCTCTGGGAAAATTTCTCCGGGCAAGTATCAAAAGGGAAGACTATTATACGGTAAAACAGGAAATGGAGGTTGTAGATAACTATTTATTTATCCAGAAATACAGGTTTGGAGACAAAATAGAGATCAGACATAATATTCCTGATGAAGTGCTGAATTTCTATATGCCAAGCTTTATCATTCAGCCGGTTATAGAAAACAGTATTGTACATGGTCTGGAAGAACAGATTGAAAAAGGAATCCTGTGGATCAATATTCAGCTATGTGATAACAAATATCTTCAGTTTAATCTGACAGATAATGGAAAAGGCATGGATGAAGAGCAGTTAAAACTGGTCATTCAGAATTATAGTGATAAAAATAAAAAAAGCAGTATTGGATTGAGTAATGTATATCGAAGGCTGAATTTGTTATATGGAGAAGCATGTGAATTTCATGTGACAAGTGTAGCGGGAGAAGGAACAGAGGTGACTTCAGGATTCCTGTAATGCAGGTACCTGGCAATCATACTCTGAATGAAATATAAATGTTTGGTGGAGGACATGACAATGAATGCAAAACAGAACTACAAATGGAACGAACTGACAATGGGAACCTGTTATTATCCGGAACACTGGGATAAGAAACTCTGGCAGATGATCTTGACAGAATGAAGAAGGCCGGAATTTCTGTGATCCGTATTGCAGAGTTTGCATGGAGCAAGTAGAGCCGGAGGAAGGTGTTTTTACCTATGATTTCTTTGATGAATTTCTGAATCTGTGCAGTGAAAAGCAGATGAAGTTATCTTCGGAACACCTACAGCAACTCCTCCTGCATGGCTGACAGAGAAATATCCGGAAGTCTTAAATGCACGAAAAGATGGTGTGCTTCTCAGACATGGAGGAAGAAGACATTATAATTATAACTCACCGGTTTATCAGAGACTTTGTGCAAGGGTTGTGGAGAGAGAAGCTGCTCATTATGCGAAACATCCGGCAATCGTGATGGCAGATTGATAATGAAATCAACTGTGAAGTGAATGAGTTTTATTCAGAGGCAGATTCTGTTGTGTTTCGTGAATTTCTCAGAAAACAGTATGGAACTCTGGAGAAATTAAATGAAGCATGGGGAACTACCTTCTGGAATCAGACTTATACGGAATGGGATCAGATTTATGTTTTGCGCCGGTTTTAAGTCAGGGAATTAATCCTCATCAGCATCTGGATTATATCAGATTTATTTCAGAGAGTGCCCGTCATTTCTGTAAAATGCAGGCAGAGATTATCAAAAAATATGTAAAACCGGGAGACTATATCACAACAAATGGTAAATTCTGGAATCTCGACAATCATAAAATGGAGAAAGAGTCTCTTGATGTTTATTGCTATGATTCTTATCCGGATTTTGCATTTGGTCTGGATCGCAATCCGCTGCACAGTGATGATCTGAATGATCGTAAATGTCCCATAATCTCGCAGAGGTACGTTCTATTTGCCCTCATTTTGGAATTATGGAACAGCAGTCCGGTGGAAATGGCTGGACAACCAGAATGGAAGCACCGTCTCCGCATCCGGGACAGTTAACTCTCTGGGCAATGCAGAGTGTAGCTCACGGTGCTGATTATATTTCTTTCTTCCGCTGGAGAACCTGTACATTTGGTACAGAAATCTACTGGCATGGAATTTTGGATTATGATAATCGCGAGAATCGCAAATACAGAGAGGTTCAGGATTTCTATAAGAAGTTAAAAGCAATTGACGGTGTATGTAATTCAGAATATAAAGCAGCATTTGCAATCGTTAAAGATTACGATAATGAATGGGATACTTCTGTAGATACATGGCATAACAGAGTAGCAGGAGCAAGCGAGCAGGGAATCTTTAAAGCTGCTCAGCTGACACATACACCATATGACATTGTATATCTGCAGGAGGACAGTGAACTTACAGATCTGACGAAATATCCGGTACTGTTTTATGCACATCCGGTTCTAATCAGTGAAGAACGCGTGAAACTTCTGAAAGAATATGTTGAGCAGGGCGGAACATTGGTTATCGGATGCCGTTCAGGTTATAAAGATATGAATGGTAAATGTGTGATGCTTCCACAGCCGGGGTTGCTGGCAGAACTTACCGGTACAGATGTACGTGATTTTACATTTACAAGTCCTGCAGAAGACGAGGTATTTGCAGAGTTTAGCGATAAGAAAATTCCAATGCCAGTATTTAATGATATTATTACACCGCTGGAAGGCACAAAAACACTGGCCATCTATGGAAACAGTTATTATGAAGGAAATCCTGCGCTTACCTGCCATGCAGTTGGCAAAGGACAGGTATTACATCTGGGGGCAACTTCAATAAGGAAATACTGAAGCATTGTTTGATTATCTGAAGATTAAAGAGCCATTTAAAGAATATATTGAAGCTCCGGAAACAGCGGAAGTGATTATGCGTGAGAAGGATGGAGAGAAATACATTTTTGTATTAAACTATCAGGCTGAAAAGATTGAATATACACTTCAGAAACCAATGATCGCACTTTATGATAAAACAGAAGCAACAGGAAGATGTACACTTCCTGCATTTGGAACTGCTGTGTATAAAGTAATAGAATAAAAAGTATTTCGAGAGTTACCGAAAGAATATAAAGACGGGGACTGACTAAAAACTGCTATAGAAACAAGAATGATATATTTGGCTTATTATTCAAAGAAACATATATCAGGAAATGTTTGATATAGCAGTCTTTTGATGGATTATTCCCCAGGTAATTTCACATAACGTGCCTGATGCTGAACGGCCGGAAGAAATTTATTTAATTCCTTTCGTATATTGTATTATTCTTTTTTGGTGTTTTGTTTCCTGTATTTCTGCGGGCTGCAGCCCTTTACTCTGGAGAATACCTTGGCATAGTAGTTGGAGTCTGTGAAGCCGGATTTCTGGGCGACTTCCATGATGCTGTCATCGGAGCTGAGGAGAAATTCAAGGCTCCGTTCCACCCGGTATTCCTGCAGGAATGTAAACAGGGATACGTTCATGTATCTCTTGAATAACCGGCTGCATTCGCTCTCGCAGAGGTGGATTTCCTCTGCGATATCTTTCATCTGGATTTTGTTCATGTAATTGTGTTCCAGATAATCCATGATCTCACGCATACGGTTGCGTTCCAGTTTGCTGTGTTCCGTATAGGGGAGGTTCTCCGGAAGATTCTGCAGCATACAGCGCCACAGCTTTTGCAGAGTTCCGGTGATATCCAGTTCGTAAAATTCCTTTTTCTCTTCATACAGAGTTATGATTCTCTCACATATTCGGAAAAAATTTCATGCCAGGGCTGCGAATAGTCAATGTAGACTGCAGGAATGGAGAAATTGTGTAAAAATGGCTCCACATATTTCCTGCGCAGGATACTTCCGTAGGAACCATAGATAATCTTTGGCAGAAAAGTGATGGAGACATATTTGCCGTCTTTCATATCTTCCATGAAGCCTGCGTGGAGTACATTGGCATTTCCCAGAAGGATATCTCCTGCTTTCATGTGGTAGGTACACTGGTTTACTTTATAGAGAATCTGTCCATCCAAGACAAGGGTGATTTCTATCTCAGGATGCCAGTGCCAGAGAAAGGAGCCGGATTTGTAGCCGGAAAGTTTCTCATAGCTTACCAGCAGTGGAAATTCATCACTGCCATGTTTCTTCAGTTCTTTCTGTGAGCCGTCGGTTATGATCTCTGCCATTATATATGCGTCCGTTACTGAAAACTTATAAAAAGTTATAAACTTCTATGTTTCATTCCTACTTCAACGAGTATGCTTTTGATGATATAAATATCTATCTACTCACAAGTTTGTACTCTCCA
>ENA-OQCS01001833-OQCS01001833.1-human-gut-metagenome-genome-assembly--contig:-NODE-1833-length-10269-cov-2.942713_pt1 | contig 10269 bp, 16 predicted proteins | sample MGYA00242757_ERZ504575 | MGnify/ENA primary metagenome ERZ504575 (study PRJEB26092, sample SAMD00036297) | human gut metagenome | host: Homo sapiens | study: EMG produced TPA metagenomics assembly of... | reverse complement strand
CAAAACTCTCAAACAAGTGAGTTAATATTGGAACATAGAACTGGACACCCTACTAACTAACTCAAAAACATATACTATCTTTTCTAACAACTTATACATTGTTTTCCAACAACATATCAGTAACATTCCAACAAACAAAAAAGGGTGAATCATTTACTTATGACACACCCTCTTTGCTAAATCAGACACACAACTTATCTTATAATATTATACTCAACTCATAATCCCCATTCTTCAGCCATTCGGGAACATCTTCCCCATTTTCCATAAGGCCTCCAACATGAAACTCCAGACTTTCCTTTGCTTCTTTTTGCAAAGCTTCAAAGGTTGGTGCTGTAAAAACCACCGCTCCTGGTACATTACTACCAAGAGAACCGCCATAATTTCTGTCGCACCACGCAACGTCAACAATAATCTTTTCCATCATGTACTACTTTAGATTTTCCAAATCTCCCCCACAATACATCATAGCTAGACCCGCTCCGTACCAACTCCGTACCAACTCCGTATGATGGCTTGGATTGAAAAACAGGTTTAAAATACTATGTCCAGAACTCTTCTTCGCCAGAAGGCAGCATCCTGCCCCCGCATTTGGGGCATGTATGCATATCCCACTTGTGAATCCTGTCAGAACCGCATCTTAGACAGAGTCTTCCCACTAGAGAATTGAAGCTAGGTGCAGCATCACCTATCACTCCACCCACCACAAGAGGTACTATGTTCCTGCAGTCTGCACAAGACATGGCTTCAATATGCTGCCCCATGAAACCACGTCCCTCATATATTACGGTCTCGTACCCACATTCCTGGCATCTGAAAATCTTCTTTTTTGACATAATCCATCTCCTTCTTTATCTATTTTTATATTTTCAGAGTGCAATATTACACAAAGGCAGTATTCGTTTGCGATAACCTATTCCACCTTCCACCCATCAATGGTTCCCGTCTTCGATGAGAAGTTGCAGCCTATCTGATAAATCTTTCTGCCATCTGCTGCATATTCCCTGGCATAGCATATCCTCTATCTGCTTCAGGGCTTCCTCTGCCGAACCATCACGTTTGAATTCGAAGATGTAGATATAGTTCGGCGTCTCTACCACACAATCTACCCTACCTTCGCTTTGCTGCTTTTCGATGAACACCGTGAAACAACTGATCATTCTCAATACGAGATAGAAGGTATATTGGAAGTAACGCTCCTTCTCTCGCTCATCGTCCTTACGACGCTGGTTATAAGGAATGCTGGCAAAGAAGGATGTCATCAGATTCTCCAACTGATGGCAATCTCCCTTCGACATCACATCTATTACCTGAATGACCCAGGCATCCGTTGACTTCGATGGCTTCAGATAACTGGAAGCGACCAACGTCAGAAACCCACTTTTCACCTCATCATTCGGAAAATCCAGGAGATAGGAATCGGTATCCATATTCCAATCTTTAATGGTAAGATAACCGCTCTGATAAATCATTGGCAACGGTGCTTCCACATCTGCCTTGTAGTCGATAAAACTACTCGTAGGATAAAACCTGTTGACCATCTCATTGATGTTCTCATCAAAATGAGACAACAAGCGAACAAGATAGTTGGCGAACCGGTGCGGAACCAATAATCTGCCAGGATCTTCTTGCTCAGCGCATTCAAAATACTGAAAGGATTATAGATATCAAGCATATTAGGACTGAAGTGATAACCATCAAACTTCCTCTTCAGTTTGTATTTCATTCCTTCCTCTGTGGTCTTATATCTCACAGCCATCGCTTTGATTTGCTCATCAAAGGTAGAATACAATTCATCTTCCGTAATACCACAAAGTGCCTCGTAATGCTCGTCCATACTGATGTCGTTAGGCTGATTGAAACCACTGAACACGCTTACTTGTGAGAACTTGGTGACACCCGTGAGCAAGACAAACTGCAGATTAGCATCGGCAGCCTTGAAGACACTATAGAAACCTTTCAAGACCTCACGATTCCAATCTTCCAACAGCCGTTCTTCACCCTTTATTGATGTTTTGATTTGTGTATCAAGCACATCCAATATTGGCTTATCATACTCATCAATTAAAACCACGGCACGAAGTCCTGTTCTCTCATGAGCAGCTTTCAATACATATTCAAAACGACCTCCTAAGGAATCCCTGAAAGGACTTTTACCATATATCATCTCTTGCGATGCAACAAAGTTCTCTAATATGACCTCAAGTTCTCCAGGATTAGTGAAATTATTACCATTAAAGTCAAGATGAAACACAGGATATTGCTTCCACTCCTTCTCCAGCTTGTCGATGGCAAGTCCCTTGAACAGTTCCTTCTTACCCTCGAAATAGCATTTCAAGGTAGATACGAGCAACGACTTTCCAAATCGTCGAGGACGACTCAGAAAGTATATTTTACCATTAGTCACTAAGTCATAGACCAATGCCGTCTTATCGAGATAAACATAATCATCTTCTATGATTTGTTCGAAACTCTGTATGCCGATAGGATATTTCATATTGCTGCCGTTTTAAATTCTTTCGGCAAAGTTACAAAAAATAATGATACAATCAAAGGAATAGCCCGAAAAAAATAGCGAGACCGAAAAAGTTCAGCTGAGAAAAAACGAAAAGGCAGCTGGTGGCATCCTTCTAATGCCAACAACTGCCTTTCCTTTATTTATCTATGCAACTACTGTTTTAATTCTCTCAAATTGAAAGAAGAACGGCTGTTAAGCGAAGTTCTTCATATTAGTTCTTGCACCATACTCAGCGCATCCGGCAACAATCATTGCCAAAATCATACCTAATACCATCATAACTTTTATCCTTTCTCTATATTTATCTGTTATCCTAATCTTTACCTTATTTCGAATCAACTTCCTGGAAGCATCCGGAGATGCCTCTCAAGGTTTGATTACTTGCCGAGGCTAATCTTCTTGTTGACATTTACAACCTCTGCAAAAAGGGCAGCTACAACTGCCAGTGTCATTACTAATACCATCATAATAGTTATCCTTTCTTTACTTTAATTATTCGTTATTCAATCTTTTCGAGTGCAAAGGTAATGCCTTTTTGTGTACGCAAACAATGTTTTTGGGAAAAACTTCAAAAAAGGACCGTTTTCTTGATTTTCATCAAATTCTGTCATAGGAAACAGGGCAAAATGACATGTCAATCCAGGTTTTCTCAATCTTTAGAACACTCGTATTTACGATGAAACACCAGGAGACAGAAGCTCCAGCCAATGCCATCGGCACACCGATGAGCGCAGGGTAATTATATCCCAATCCCATCGCCACGGGGATTCCGCCCAAGAAAGCACCCAGGGCATTGCCCAGATTGAAGGCTGCCTGAATGCAGCAACCACCCAGCATCTCGCCACCCTCGCTGTGCTTCACAATGAGAAACTGCTCTGGCGAACCTATACCGAAAAGACAGGCACAACTGATAAACATCATCGCTGCCGATACCCAACCGATATGCGACAGAAAGAAGGTAGCCAGCAAGGCTGCGGCAGCCAGAAACTGCAGATAACAGGTAAAGCGACCCGGCTTGAATCTATCTGCCAGCAAGGCACTCACCTGGTTTCCTACCACCATTCCCAAGCCGGCAAGAATCATCAATACCGAAATTGATGCCGCATGGAATCCACCATCTATCTGCAAAAGCGGAGAGATATAACTGAACCAGCAGAGAATACCGCCGTTGCCCAGGAAAGTAGCAGCGATGATAAGCCAGGGAGCCAGATGCGCATAAACCGGAACTGCGCCTTCATACCCTTGTTAGGCAGAGCCTCTACATCAGGAACCCACTTGTAAATCATATAGAGCGTGATGACGCCCAACGCTACCGACATAAGAAAAGGCACTCGCCAGGAGATGGTATGACTCAGGAAGGTGCCCAGCGGAACACCAAGCAGATTGGCAAACGGCATACCGGCACACATCATCGCCACCGCCTTGGTACCCTTTCCCTCCTTTGCCATCTTCACCGCCACGATGGTAGCCGTACCGAAATAGGCACCATGAGGAAGTCCCTGGATGAAGCGGGCACAAAGCAGAAGCCCGTAACTAGGGGCTATCGTAGCGATGATGGCTCCCAGAATCACCAGCGAAGTAAGAAACAAGAGTATATTCTTGGGGCGATACTTATGCATCAATATCAGCGAGAAAGCACCGACGCATACACCAGTGCATAGATAGAGATGAGATGACCAGCCTGAGGGATGGACACATTCATGTTGTGCGCCACATCGGTGAGAATTCCCTCAATAATAAATTCTGCGATGCCCAGGGTAAATGTACCCAAGGCGAGTGCAAACAATCCTTTTTTCATACGTTAATTATCCTTATCTTTTTATCCTAAGTTTGTTTTCCGGGTGCAAAATTACAAAAATCTCTACACATATAAATGATAAGGGGGCAAAAACTTTGCCCTTTCAAGATTTATTAGTAATTTTGCACTCAAAAATAAAAAGAAGAGGGATGAAGCGGATGCAGAATCCCTCTTTCATCATCAACAATAAGTAGAATGCCTATGCTGAATATTGCAGAATATTTTCCAATTACCGACCCTACGCTGATCTTCTTCGTAGTGCTCCTCATCATCCTCTTTGCCCCTATCATCATGGGTAAACTCAGAATCCCTCATATCATCGGAATGGTGCTGGCGGGTATCCTCGTGGGCAAATACGGACTGAACATCCTGGAACGAGATGCATCTTTCGAGCTGTTCGGCAAGGTGGGACTCTACTACATTATGTTCCTCGCCGCCCTGGAGATGGACATGGAGGGTATGAAGAAAAACAAATCGCGGCTCATCATCTATGGTCTGCTCACCTGCTTCGTTCCTTTTTTCCTCACCTTCGGCATGAGCATCTGGCTGCTGCATTATTCCACCAGGGCATCGTTTCTGCTGAGCTGCATCATGCTTCCAATACCCTGATAGCCTACCCTATCGTTTCCAGATATGGTCTTCAGCAGAAGCCGAGCGTCACCCTGAGCGTGGGTTCCAGCATGCTTTCGCTACTGATAGCCCTCATCATGCTGCGGGTCTCGTTGCCTCGTTCTCCAGTCACGATGGTCTGCTTTTCTGGGTACTCTTCACCGCCAAGTTTGCAGCTTACTGCGGAGTCATGATTTTCCTGATTCCTAGATTAACGAGATGGTTCCTGCGCCGGTACAGCGATTCGGTGATGCAGTTTATCTTCGTGATGGCGATGCTCTTCATGAGTGCGGCTCTCTCGCAGATGGTGGGCATCGAGGGCGTGTTCGGTGCTTTCTTCGCTGGTCTTATTTTAAATAGGTATATCCCGCACGTGTCTCCGCTGATGAACCGACTGGAGTTTACGGGCAATGCGCTCTTCATCCCTTACTTTTTGATAGGTGTGGGCATGCTCATCAACGTGGGACTGCTTTTCCAGGGCAGTCATATCCTTTGGGTCATCTTCTGCATCGTGTTCTTCGGAACCTTGGGAAAAGCCATCGCAGCCTATGCCGCCTGCTTCGGATTCCGGTTGCCGCTGTCATCGGGTCACATGATGTTCGGTTTGACTTCTGCCATGCCGCCGGCAGTATCGCCATGGTGATGGTGGGTATGAACCTCCTGGTGGGACCGAATACCTATCTGTCAACGATGACATGCTGAATGGTGTGGTGATGATGATTCTCTGCACCTGCGTCATCTCTTCGATGCTCACCGACTGGAGTTCCAGAAAGATTATCCTCCGCGACAAGGAGCTTCCAGATGCCGAGGATACCAAGAAGGCAAGCGATGAGAAGATTCTCATACCGGTGAAGTATCCGGAATATGCCGATAATCTGATGAGTCTCGCCTTCCTGGTGAGAAACCAGAAGCTGAACAGAGGACTGGTCTGCCTGAACGTAGTGTATGATGACAAGGATATGCGATACAAGCAGGAACAGGGCCGACAGCTGCTGGATCATTGCAGTCAGCTTGCCGCAGCCACCGACGTGATGACGCAGACGCAGGTTCGCATTGCTGCCAACATCGCCAACGGCATCAAGCATGCCTTCAACGAGTTCCAGTGTTCCGAAATCATCATCGGCATGCACATGCATCCGGAGGTTTCGCCTAAGTTCTGGGGAGAGTTTCATCAGAGTCTCTTCAATGGTCTGAGCCGTCAGATCATCATGGCACGCATCAAGCAGCCGCTCAATACCATTCGCCGAATACAGGTGGCAGTACCATCGAGGGCAGAGTTTGAACCGGGTTTCTACCGCTGGTAGAGCGACTGTCGCGACTGTCAGGCAATCTGGATTGCCGCATCCAGTTCCACGGCAGGGAGGAGACCCTGGCACTCATCAATGAGTACATCACCAACCGACATCAGGAAGTAAGAGCCGAATACACCTGATGCAGCATTGGAACGAGATGCCTCAGCTTGCCTCCCACATGAGCAAGAACCATCTCTTTGTGGTGGTGACAGCCCGCAAGGAACCGTTTCCCACAAGTCGGCATTAGAGCGATTGCCGGAAGAGCTAACCCGCTTCTTCTCGGGCACGAACCTGATGATTATCTTCCCTGACCAGCACGGAGATTCATCGGGCAACGTACTGACATTTGCCGAGCCTCAGCACCAGGAGGAAATCAGTGCCTACGTGGCATTCAACCAATGGTTTAAAAAGAAATTCAGATAATAAAGAGAAAACAAAGGATACTAATCGCCAGCATTTTGGCGACCTTTTTTTAGTAGATAAACAATCAAAACGATTCGGATTAATCAAACCAAGACAGAAGAACAACAACGACTATTGGGAGATCAACTACTTGTAGTTTTCGTCATCGTAGGTGATGATGTCCAGATCTTCAGCTATTTTCTTCAGCCCATTTTTGATTCTTCCGCCTAGTGTCCATACCTTTGGCTTATTGACAGGCGGTTCAGCAGGAACTTCTCTTGATTTTTCTGCTGTAGGAGGATTGTCTTCCATCCAAACCTTAGCTGACTCTTCTCCAGACTCATTTCCTGACACTTCTTCTTGATGGGCAATAGTAGCTTCCTTCTCGGTAGCATCATGATTAATGTTATCTATAGATTCTGCTTCTTGCTTTTGCCCAGTTTTATTTGCTAGCGTCTGGAAGTTGTCTCTGATAGGATGATAGAGCTTGTCGATGATTCTCTGATAGTCTTCCTCATCCTTCGATACAGAAGAACTTCAGGAATATCCTCGGCCAACTCATTGTTCAGACCAGTTGCCAGAATGGTGACACGATAAATACGAGTAAACATGATGCAAGGAATTTCTGTATTTTTCGGTAGCTACCGGCTGCTTAGACAAAAAAAATAGAAATAACCTTCAGGTGGTACTTGTAGGTTTACGTTTATCGTAACTTTGCAAAGTAAAAACCTGGCTCCTTGATATTGGACATGGGAGCGATAAGGAGATGGAAAGTACCATCGTTGCAGTAGGTAAGGAGTCTATATTCGCGATACCTATCAAGAAGTTACTGTGAAGACCATCTGTTGCTGTGACTCCGGAAGTGGTATCAATGGCTTTCACCTGGATGATTATGAAAACAAATGCCATTTTCTGTTTGATTCTGTCAGAAATCTCTTGTTTTTGGAAAAAAGATGCAGGTGTGAACAAAAAAATACACACCATAGCAATATCTTTGCAGCCAGAACGTTATTAAAACAATAAATGTAATATACAAGTATGGCATTGAATCAAACCAACAAGCTCGTGTGGATTGTGAAGACCATCTATCGGGCACATAAGATTTCCTTCGAGGAACTGAACCGCCGCTGGATGGACAATGTGGATTTGAGCGGAGGCGAGGAGATGTTGAAGCGCACCTTCCACAAGTGGAAGTGGAATATCTTCGACACCTTTGGCTTGTCGATAGAATGCGAAAAGACAGCACCTTATAGGTATTACATCGCCAATGAGAATGACATGAAGAGTGGAAGCATTGGGAATTGGCTATTGAGTACCCTGTCAGTGAGCAACTTTCTTCTTGAAAGCAAATCAATCAAAAACAGGATTATCCTTGAAGACGTGCCCAGTGGCAGGGAATATCTGGAGCTCATCATTGATGCAATGAAGAAGAATCGCTTCATTCACATCACCTATTTTACCTACTGGAAAGGTAGAACGCACGACCATTACGTGATGCCATTGTGCGTAAAGCTTTTCCGTCAGCGCTGGTATATGGTAGGACGTAATTGGCCGGCAGAAAGAGACATTGTCTTCTGTCTCGACCGGATTCAAGACTTCCGTCTTTCGAGCCATACCTTTAAATATCCAGAAGAGTTTGACCCGCAGGAATACTTTGAGGGTTGCATTGGTGTAATGCCCGACGATGATTGCGACATGGAAAAAGTTAAGATCAAGGTCAGTGCCAGTCAGGCCAACTACCTGCGTGACCTTCCTCTGCATAAGTCACAGAAAGAGATTAAGCAGACAGATGAATACAGCATCTTTGAATTGTATCTCAGACCGACATTCGACTTCCAGCAGGAACTGCTTTGGAATGGTGAATACCTTGAAGTTCTTGAACCTTGTTGGCTCCGTAAGGAGATAGCCGGAAAGGTAAAGAGCATGTGGAACAAGTATAAGGAGGACAAAGAGAAATAAGATTATTGAAGTAACTCTATGTCCAGGACGGACTCAAGCGCATTGCTGACAACACCTTCGTCGCTCTCACACTGATGATTGCCGAGAGCCGGACAGAAGAGAAGGATGTGATGGTGAAAGTGGTGGTCAATCTAATCAATAAGAATAATCAGTAAATTTAACTATAATCAATGGAGAATATGAATATTCAAGAAAAACTAAGAGCATGGGCTGATGCGGCCTATGATTTCTATTCCAAAGAGGCGTATACGCTTGATTTGGATTTTTACACTCAGTCAGACCTTACCTTACTCACAGACGACAAGCCTGTTGAGCTAATGGTCATTGGTATAAACCCTGGGCATGGAGGGAACTATCAGGAAGAGCGTTTTGCCAAACCCGAAGATTTACTGCGTGGAAATTGTGATTTCAAGAAAGAGGGTAACCCTCATCTCAATATCTTTGAATGGCATATCGTAAGACGACTGCGTTCCATCCTTGGTTATGGTAAGATAGGTGATTTACTGAACGATGAAAGTCGTTTGTACTCACTAATGCCACCTTCTTTTCTACACCTAAGGAAACAGGTCTTAATACTTAAAAGTCAAAGCGGCACAGAAGGTATCTATTGAATATACAAAAAAGTTGATAGATATTATTCGCCCTAAGCACATTATTTGCTTGGGTGGAAAGAATTGTATGAATCTGTTACTGGATAGTACCACCCGTTTACTTGGTGATGTTGTCAAACTTGATTACGGGGTAATAGACGGTATCCCTGTTTATGGTATTGAACATACTTCTTCATTTGGGCGAGAGAGCAAATGGAATTGGTCGGTAAAGCTTGGAGAGAGCTTTTGAGCAGGATCATGTACCTATTGATTACGGAGAATTCTATAATCAATCAAAAGACATCATTGAATCATTATAAAGAAAAGAAATGACCGTGATGAGATTGAGCATGAAACCGCCCTTCGTTGGGAGTATATTTATGCCAGTCTTTCCAATTACTGCAAATATAACTTGGGATTGGAAGTCTTTGAAGAGTCTAAAGATAGTACAAGTTTCTATATTCCAGACGAAGAAGGTAAATCCGATATTATCATCTCGCTTGTGAATCAAAAGGGAGATAAATCTGTTGGAGTAAGGTATTCCGTAAAGAACCATGTGAAAGATAAAATATTTGATGCTGCTTCCAAAAAGTTGACAGAAATTGACAAGTCATTCGCGCCGATGTTAAATACTAATGGCAACGTAATCTGGATAGGCAAGCTTGGCCTTACCAATCGTTTGAAGGATACCGATGCTTTCATCAGAGAGACAAAAGAACTGATTTGGAAGGTCATTGAAGAGCTACAAAATATTATTTAGAGAAGTTCTCGCCAATCTTTCAGGGGCTATGGCCATATTCGACATAGCCCCATCTTAAATTTGAGACAAAATTAAAATCGATTCTCAATGACATACAAAGAATTTCTCAACATTGTTACCTTTGAAGAGGTGGCACCGCATATAGTAAACATGTATCCCGAAGCAAAAGACAGCTAGGATGGTTTAAGCTACATTATGATATGCTCAAACAGATGTAACTACTCAGCACCCCTATAGAAAACTTCTCGTTAATAAAGCATAAACTTGATTTTGCTTATTTTCTTCATCCTTACAAACTTTTTAATGATTGAGTCGATGAGGACGTAGGCTGTTTAAAACAG
>ENA-OQCS01001832-OQCS01001832.1-human-gut-metagenome-genome-assembly--contig:-NODE-1832-length-10271-cov-4.829259_pt1 | contig 10271 bp, 12 predicted proteins | sample MGYA00242757_ERZ504575 | MGnify/ENA primary metagenome ERZ504575 (study PRJEB26092, sample SAMD00036297) | human gut metagenome | host: Homo sapiens | study: EMG produced TPA metagenomics assembly of... | reverse complement strand
CAAAACAGCGAGGAAAACGCAGCTGGAGAGATGGGAATGGAAGGCCTTACGCAATACCCGATAATTCAAAAGAATGTGCTCTAGTGACTTCTTGGCGAAAGGAAAATCCAGACAATATGAATAAGTCACCTCGATCCTCGCCACCACAGCTCCTTCACGTTCTCCCGCCCTTCGGTCTAACGGATGGTGCGGCGGGGAAAAATCAACTCGTCAAACGATTTAGCATTCGCAATTCCGGCTGCATCGCGCCGGCCACCATCGCATAGAATCGAGCCTCCATGGATACCCTCAACGACCTAAACGAACGCGTCGACGCCTTTGTCGGCACCAGCTCCTTCGACACGCCTGCCGCGGCAAACGACCAAGCTCCCATCGATGTACCCGCCGAGGTTCACGAGGACATCGTCGCCTCGGTCGATTTCTCCGAGGTCGAGCTCGCAGACGAGTTCACCGAGCCCCAGGTAGCCGTGACCCCCAACGGACTGCTCCCCATGGAGCCCCTGCCCATCGACGGACGTCTGCGCAAGGCTGCTCTTCGCATGCCCGACGAGATCGAGGAGCCAGCGGCTTCACGCTCTTCGGCCGCCGCATCAAGTCGCTCATTTACACTACCGATGTCGCGGTTATCCGCAACTCCAACGCCGATGCCGTTTTTGCGGTCTACCCTTCACGCCGCAGCCCGCCATTACGCAAGCGCTGCTGACCGTCGCCGAGTGCCCGGTCTTGTAGGCGTGGGCGGCGGAACTACGACCGGTAAGCGCTCCGTGCAGATGGCAGCCGTCTCCGAGATGCAGGCGCGGCGGGCTGCGTGGTCAACTCCCCCGCTACTGCGAGATGGTCGAGCACATCACCAACATCGCCGACATCCCCGTCATCGCCACGGTCGTACGTTGCGACGACGATGCGCATGCCAAAGTGCGCGCCGGAGCCAAGATTCTCAACATCGCCGCCGGCAAAAACACGCCCCAGGTCTTGCGTGAACTGCGCGAGCACTATCCCAACCTGCCGCTCATCGCGCCGGGCGGCAAGACGCCCGAGAGCATCCGTGAGACCATCGCCGCCGGCGCCAACGCCATCATCTGGACGCCGCCTTCGGCACAGCAGCTACAGACCGACATGATGCAGCGTTATCGCAAGATGAAGGAAGAAGCCACACCTGTCATCTCGCGCGACGATGTGCCCATTATCGACCAGGTCGCCGCCGCCGAGGTCAGCCAGGTCGAGAACATGAATCCCGATGTGCCGATTCCCGACGAAGTCATCGAGCGCGTCGCTTCGATCCACGAGCGCGTCGAGGAGCATCGCGCCAACGCGGCCTCAAGCCGTCACTGCACGGCTTCTTCTTCCGCGGAAAGAAACGCTAATCGTAACAGCAAGGCCCGCCCCACAAACGTGAGGCGGGCCGTTATCGTTTGAGCAATCATGCAGCGACGTGATGGGGCAAATTAATCCACGCGCTTGTCGCCCATAAAGAAGAGCGCCACCGTACCAGGTCCGGTATGCGAGCCAATCAGAGTACCGATGTCATTGATCTCAATCTTGCCTTTAAGCTGCGGAACCTGTTCCTCAATCAGCGCCGCAACTGCCTCGGCATCCTCGCGGCACGCCGAGTGCGACATGATGCACTTACCCGAATAATCCGCACCGTCCTGCACGTGTGCCATCATGGTCTTGGCCATCTCGGAAATCGCGCGCTTCTTAGTGCGAATCTTCTCACGTGGCGACAGCTTGCCGTCGCAATCGACCGTCATAAGCGGGCAAATCTTAAGCGCCGTGCCGATGATCGCACTCGCAGCCGAAATGCGACCGCCTCGTAGATAGCTCGACAGATCGGTCGAGAAGAACCAGTGGTGCAGGTTGAGTTTGTGCTCCTCGATCCAGGCAGCCGTCTCGTCGAGTGAAGCCCCGCTATCGCGCACGTTGCGGCATATTCCAGCAACAGGCCAAAGCCCGAAGACGCCGCCAGCGAATCGATGACGCGCACCTTGCCGCCCTGGGGATAGCGATCCGCGAGCATCTGCGCCGCAACGCAGGCCGATCCATACGTGCCCGAAATACCCGACGACAACGCCAGGTGCAGCACGTCTTTACCCTCGGCAACAAACGGCTCCCAAAACTCCTTGTACTCACCCACGCTCACCTGAGACGTCTTGGGCATGGCGCCCGCGGCAATCTGGGCAAAAAACTTGTCCGGCGTAATCGACTGATACAGATCGTCCGTATGGACAACATCGTCGATCTCGTAATGAAAACACACGACAGGGATATTGCGCGACGCAAAGAACTCACGGGTTCGGTCGGCGGCGGATTCACAGGTCAGGACAAAATCACTCATATGAGGCTCCTTACTCATTGCTGCGCAAATTATCGCACAGTGAGCCTACATACGGTACATATGTCCACTATTTACCAAATCGAACCAAAAATAGCGAACATCTTTACCACCATCGTCTCCACCGGCCCCACGCATAAATATCTGAGAAAACACCTTCTGTCGTCTCCACTCAACCGCCATATCCACCTCAACTAAATCGATTTACCAAACCGTTCAGCCGACAATTCAGCCGCCGGCGCAAAATCGAAACAAAAGCGGCGCATACTGATAAACGTTTGACGCTGTTTATCAGTTTTACCAGCCCATCGGAAGGTGTTTCATGGTCGCATTCGATCGCAACCCGCAAGACTTCAAGTATCTGCGCCTGCTGTCGAGACAGTTCCCCACCGAACAATCCGCGTTTACCGAAATTATCAACCTCTCGGCCATCCTCAACCTACCCAAGGGCACCGAGCATTTTATGAGCGACGTGCATGGCGAGTACGAAGCTTTTATGCACATCCTCAACAACTGCTCGGGCGTCGTGCGCGAGCATGTCGACGAAATTTTTGGCGACACGCTCTCCTTTGACGAAAAGGGCGAGCTGTGCACGCTCATCTACTACCCGCGCGAGAAGATCGACCTGGTCCGCAGCCAGCGCGAGGACTCGCCAACTTGGTACAAGACGATGCTTGACCAGCTCATCATGGTCGCTCGCTCGCTTTCAAGCCGCTACACGCGCTCCAAGGTGCGTAAGGCCATCCCGCGCGACTACGCCTATATCATCGACGAGTTGTTGCACACGCACCCGGACGAGAACAACTATCGCGTGCGCTATCACGAGCGCATCGTGGAGTCCATCCTGGAGACCGCCAGCGCCGACGACTTTATCGAGTCGCTCGCCTCGCTCATTAAGCGCCTGGCCGTCGACACCTGCACCTGGTGGGCGACATCTTCGACCGCGGCGGCGGCGCGGCCAAGATTATGGACCGTCTGCTCACCTACCATTCACTCGACATCCAGTGGGGCAACCACGACCTACTGTGGATGGGCGCTGCGGCCGGTGAGCCGCCTGCATCGCCACGGTGTTGCGCAACAACCTACGCTACGACAACTACGAGATCCTGGAGAACAACTACGGCATCTCGCTGCGTGAGCTTGTCGCCTTTGCCGATGCCACCTACACCGCCGGTGAGTCCATCACCCCGCTGATCAAGGCCATCAACGTGCTGCTCTTTAAGCTCGAGGGCCAGATTATCCAGCGCCACCCCGAGTTCGATATGACCGACCGCCTGTTACTCGACAAGATCGACCACGACACCGGCACGGTCACGCTCGCCGACGGCAGCGTGTGGCCGCTCACGACCAACGACTTCCCCACCGTCGACCCGGCGGACCCCTACACGCTCACGTCTCAGGAGCAGCACATCATCGACAAGCTCGTGTCCGAGTTTGTCACCGCCGATCACCTGCATCGCCATATCGATTTCCTCTACACCCACGGCTCGATGTACAAGGTCGCCAACGGCAACCTGCTCTTCCACGGCTGCGTTCCACTCAACGAAGACGGCACCTTCAGCAGCATGAACTGCCTGGGCACCTGGCACGCTGGCCGCGATTATCTCGATTTTTGCGACCACATCGCCCGCCGCGCGTGGCGCGTGGGCGACCGCGATGCCCTCGACTGGATGTGGTACCTGTGGATTGCTTCAATTCACCCGCCAGCGGACGCTGGTGCGTACCTTTGAGCGCGCCTATATCGCCGATAAGAGCACCTGGGTCGAGCCGATGGACCGTACTTACGCTTACCAAGTCGCCCTCGGTCTGCGATGATATCATGCGCGAGTTTGGCGTCGCGGCCATGGCATGCTCGCCGACCGGCCACATCATCAACGGCCACACGCCCGTTAAAACCACCAAGGGTGAGCAGCCCATCCGCGCCGAGGGCAAGCTACTGGTCATCGATGGCGCTTCTGCCGCGCTTACCATCCAAGACGGGCATCGCCGGCTATACGCTCATCTCGAGCTCGCGCGGCTGCCGCCTCAAGTCGCACCGGGCCTTTACGACGGTTGCCGAGCACTCACGCGCAACGTGGACATCGAGAGCGAGACCAACCGTTTTGACCAAGCAGACCGTCGCCGCATGGTGAGCGACACCGATACTGGCGCCAAGATTCGCAGCCAGATCCAGGACCTGCGCCAGCTGCTCGATGCATATAGAAACGGTGCTATCGAGGAGCGCGCCTAGCACCACCCGCGGGGATTGGCTAAACTTGCTAAGTTTGTCATCCCCGCGGCACTTCGGCGCCAGCTTAAGGCAGGTACCATGCAAAAGCTCCTTGCGCAGATTATGAAATTTGGCGTCGTCGGTGTCATTGCCACGGTTATCGACTTTGGCATTATGAATCTGCTCCACTACGGTCTGGGCCTCAACATCCTAATCGCCAACACCAGCGGCTTTATCATCTCACTCATCTTTAACTACCTCGCAAGCATGAAATACGTGTTTGCGCACAAGGAAGGCATGAGCCGCCGCCGCGAGTTCATCATCTTTGTCGTGCTGTCCGTGATCGGTTTGGTGCTCAACGATGGCATCGTGCTGGCGCTCAACGCCGGCCTGGGACTCGAGGCCAATATCGCCAAGATCTGTGCCACCGCGCTTGTCATGGTCTACAACTTTGTGACCCGAAAAATCTTCCTGGAGGGCGACGAGACAAAATAGCTCGAAACCCCTGTAGCATTACGGCGCCCACGGACGACGCGCACTCAGCGCAGTATCGTCCGTGGGTGTCGCTCGTTTACGGGCAAATTTTCACGTTTGCGGATTAGCTCTTGAAAATTTGGCGAGTTCATATAGTTCTTGGCAAAGACCTTACGTTTCCCTTGTAAAAGCTCTAAAGTATCCTCTGCTCGATTCATCAACGCATTGGATGTGATTACGTGCGCAAGGCGCTGGCACAACCTCATACCAAGCAGTTCCTCAAGTTTGCCGTCGTGGGTCTTATCTCCTTTGGCATCGACTGGGGCATGCTCATTGCGCTCGTCGAGCTGTTCCACCTCGACTTTTTGATGAGCACCACGGTTTCGTTTATCACGTCCGTCGTGGTCAACTACTGGCTCAGCATGAAGTACGTGTTCGACCACCGCGAAGGCATGAGCCGCAAGCGCGAGTTCACGATCTTCACCATCCTGTCGGTGATCGGCCTGGGCCTCAACGACCTGTACATGTTTGTGGGCGTCACGTTTTTGAGCATCGGCTACCAGGCCATGAAGCCATCGCCACATTCCTCGTCACCTGGTACAACTACTTCAGCCGCCGCTTCTTCCTCGAGGGCGCACGGTCGTAGTCGATTCACTATTTGCTTGAATGTATAACCGTTGGAATTCCCGTTCCAACCGGTTTTTTGTTTGCCGAGAGACCCGGCGATCCAGTCCCATTCGCATGAAAAACGGGCGGCTCGGATGTTGGTCCGAACCGCCCGTCTGGCGCGCTATGTCGAGGCCTCTAGTCTGTAACGTAATACCAGACTACGTTGTCGCCGTTTGAGAGAACGTAGTTACTACAGGCCGTCATGGGCGTTGTGCCGTTGACGGAATACATCCAGCCGCTCGTGCCGCCGTACTGTTTCTCGGCCAAACCACCAATCGCAGAAACATACGTGCCGTACGATGAGCCGTGTGCGTTGACAGAAAGGCCCAGCGCGCACAGGGCATCGTAGACGGTAGCACCTTCGTTAAAGGTAAAGGTGCCACCAGAGGACACAGGATTGTCCACAGCGCTCGATGTGACCGAAACCGTCACCGTAACGTAGTTGGACTCCTGTGAGCCGCTCTGGCCGCCCGAGGAGGCGTTTCCACCATTAGAGGATGAGGCTCCATCAGACGACTGGCCACCGCCCGAAGAAGCACCGCCAGACGCATTGGAAGTATCACTGGCTCCCGTATTTTGGGCAGCGGATTTATCGCCAGACTTCTTGCCGCCCCGGTCCTCGGACTTCTTGCTATCCGAGTTTTTGTCCGATTCCTTGTTTGAAGACTCGGAATCGTCCTTGTCGTCGTTCGAACCCTTGGACTCATCTTTTGCGTCATTCGATGACTTGGAATCCTTGGAACTGGCCTCGCCCGAAGTCGTAGTCGAGTCAGACGCCTTGGTGTCCTTGGTGACGACGCTCTCCCCCGTCACGGTCTGAATGATCCAGTCGATGGACCAGGCACCGCTTGTGGAAGGATGGACGAAACCCAGCGAGACGACGATCAGAATGGTGCATGCAGCAGTCAGAACGCCGAGGAGCGCCTTGCGACGAGAGGTGGACGCCGCCGAAGCGGTGCCCTTTTGCTTTGGATCATCGAGCTGGATAAACGAGGAGTCGGGCTGTTGCCCGCTGGTCTCCTTGGGCTTATCGGGCATTACCGTCACCCTTGCCGCGCTTGGTCAGCACGAAGACGGCGATGAGCGCGAGGCCAATCACGCCGGCGGCGATGCCAACGATGGCGAGCGGATTGGTGCCAGTCTCCTGCTCGGAAGCACTAGAGGACTTCTTAGCAGTGGTCGTGGAAACAGCACCCGTATCGGACTTGGAATCGGACTTCTTGTCGGACGTGCCGTCCTTCCTGTCAGACTTCTTGTCAGACTTCTTCTCGTCCTTCTTATCGGACTTATCGGAGTCCTTCTTGTCGGACTTGTTGTCCCTGGTCTCGGTCTTGGTCGACACCGTCGTCTTGGTCACCGGCTTCTGGCCCGGGGCAATAACGCCGCCCTTCGAGCCGGAGCCAGAACCAGCGCCAGCGCCAGTGCCGGAACCAGTACCGGTACTAGAACCGCCGCCGCCATTCGAACCAACGCCACCGTTGCCACCATTAGCGCCAGAACCGCCATTACCGCCAGGGTTAACGGCATTCTTGGTCCACTTGGCATACAACGTCAGGTCGGCCGTCACCGGCGTACTGAAGTCATACGCCTGCGCGCAAGTCTCATCGGTATACCAACCGCCGAAAGTGTAGCCATCGCGCGTCGGATCGGCTGGCTTGACCAGCTTGCCATCGGCCGTAGCAACAAACTTAGTATTGCAAGCAGACCCGCCGTTGGAATTAAAGACAACCGTCCAAGACTCAACGGCCCCAAGCTTGAACAGCGTGCCCGAGTCATTGATGTAGTACAGGTTGCCAGATGCATCGGCAATGACCGGAGAGTCACAGTGCTGGTAATGGCCAGCCGCATCATAAATCTGCGTCGCCTCTGCATCACCGAGCGTATAGCGATACACGCCACCACCAGCAGAGTAGTTGACGTAATCCTTGCTATCCGCGCTGTTAACGGTGAAGTACACATAGGTCTTGCCACCCTGAACACTCACCAGCGGAGTAGCAGCAATACCGTTAAATCCGGCCGCAGTTCTTTACCGTCAGCAGCGGTGACCATCGTGGTCTTACCGGTCTTCAGATTATAGAGAGCCAGAGCAGAGCCAGTAGCCGTCTGTCCGCCGACAATCAAGTTTTCGCCAGCCACCGCCGGTGCGCTCATGTTATTAGTAAGACCCAGGTCGACCGTCTTCTGCTCGCTCAGTACGCCCTTCGCCGAAAGCGAAATCACATGGAGCTTTCCATCGTGCGTCATCTGATAGAAGGTGGAACCATTGGACGGATCGGCGACACAGTCGGCGTTCGCGAGAGCGCCGAGCTTCATGGTCGAAACGACATCGCCCGTCGTCTTATCAATGCACTTAAGCGTGCCCGCGCTCGTAGGAACGATGGCATACTTATCCGTCAAAGCCGCACCAGTCCAGTAATAACCCTCGGAAGCGTCAATGTTCTGCCAAGAAACTTCGCCCGTGGCAATCTTAATGCGCATAAAGGAGCCGTTGCCGTAGGTCGCGTTGTAATTCTCGTCATACGAAATATCGACCGTACCAACATAGACGTACTCGCCGTCCGAAACGACGGTGCAGGAGCTCTGCGTCAAGTCCGTCAAACCGGGCGTCAGCCACTTGCAGATCAGCTTGTCTGCAGTAATCGCCTGGACCGCACCGCCGTTGAGCGGAACGATGATAAGGCCATTGGTGTAGATCGGACGAGAGGTATAACTCACCTTGGAGGCAAGCGGCGCAGAGGCAACCTTTTTGCCCGTGGACGAATCGATCTTAATGAGCTCGTTCTCGGTCGCGATGTACACAAAGCCGTTAGCGATGACAGGCTCGCTGCAGTTGGCATACTGCTGACCAGACTCGGCCTTCCAATCGAAGGCCCACTTAAGACCGGCGCTGCGCAGGCGTCTTGGCATCCGTTACGGTCGAACCGTTGCCACTGTTGCCGTAGCCGGCCCACTCGGCATCCCAATCAGGAGTCGTCGCGCTCGGGTCCACGACAATCTTGTCGGGATCGGGCATGGCCGAATCGTCGGTGGTATAGGCAAGCGTAACCTTATCGCCGCTCTTGAGCGTAATCTGATTGGCGCAGAGTAAGGAGGGCTCTCCGTTGATATACAGGTGCCAATATTTATTGGTCGCAGCATCCCAGGCATACGGCTTGTGATCGAACGGCGAGTTGATGGAATTGAGGAACCAGTACTCACCACTCTGGGAGCCGTTGTACGTAACGCCCTTGGCCTTCAGGACCGTCTCAATAAGGTTCTGAGCCGTAGAGCCTCGGGCAGGGAAACATTGCTTGCCGAGCCCCAGCGAGTATTGTTGCCGTTGACATCGGGACCGATAACATCGACAGACCCAAGAACCTGGCCAGGAAGGGCATCGGCGTCAGCACCATACATAAAGGTGACGGCATCGCCTCTTGGAGCTCATAGGCACCGGCGCCAACGTCGGCGAACTTGCCATTTACATAGAAGCGCCAATAGCTATTAGTCGCAGCATCCCAGCCATAGGACTTACTATCGAACGGCGAAGTAATGCCGTTGAGGAACCAGCCCCAAGACGATTCGCCAGCATCGAGAGTAAGACCGGTCTGCTCAAGGAGATCCTTGGCAGTAGAGCCCGCCTTGAGACTCGTCTGGCCCGTCGAAGCCCAAACCTGCTGCTTGCCGTCCTTGTCCTTACCAAGGACTGAACGGAAGCATGGACGGAATCGGACGGCAACTTATCGCCCCAGCCACCGTAGAACCACGTAACGGTATCGCCAGCATGAATGGTGACATTGTCTGCCGTGTAGTCGCTCGACTTGCCGTTGATGAACAGCTGCCAATAGGTCGAATAATCTTGGGGCGTACCCAGCTCAACACCGTTGTACTTAAGGCTCAGAATGAAGGAGCCAGCAGCAACGGCGTCGATGTCATTCGCCTCAAGCGCGACCTTCGTAAGGTCAAGTGCGCTCGAACCGGACGTCACCACATACTGCGCGTTATCGACCAAGTCTGAGTCTTGCCCTGGGCATCGCGACCAATGACGGTCACATTTGCGGCAACCTGGTCCTTAACGACAGGGGACGAGCTACCAGCGTATAGGCAAACTCAACCTTCTGCCCTGGGTGAGCTTAACGCTGCTCGCGCCAACCGAGGAAGACGCACCGTCGACGAACAGCTGCCAGAAGGCATAAGTCGTCGGATCGAAGGCAAGCGTACGGCCATCGCTCGGGGATGTGATGCTTTTGAGGTAGAAACCGTATGCCGTGTTCGGATCGTAGTCTGCCTTGAAGCCCGTCTTCTGCTGCAGCTTAACGAAGGCATCCGCAGCCGTCGCGCCTCGTCGAGCTTGAGCTGCGTGGGTGCCACCCAGGTCTGAGCCTTGCGTCGGCATCGGTGCCGATAATCGAGAACGAGACCTCGACTTGCTTCTTGGCGACATCGCCGGTTTCTGTCGGGTTCTCTGTCTGAACGGCAGCCGCGGCGGCAGATCCTGCTTGGCCAGCGGATGCGCTGAAGACTGCTCGCTCGCGGGCAGGGCTCTCCCCCGTCGCCGAGTCTTCGTCGCCAGTTGCTGCCTTTGATGCGGCGGCACTAGCTGCAGGCGCG